>CAJDUV010000005.1_pt1 | contig 14814 bp, 10 predicted proteins | sample 7391201 | NCBI WGS metagenome assembly CAJDUV01 (sample SAMEA7055680, study PRJEB34461) | soil metagenome | biome: terrestrial ecosystem; feature: Peninsula; material: soil | place: Antarctica | collected 2016 | reverse complement strand
CAATTATAAGTTGATATAGTGGATCAAGTAATAAAATAAAAAAGCCTCAACATTTGTAATTCTGTTGAGGCATGGTACCCGGGATGGGAGTTGAACCCACACCTCCATTGCTGAAGACAGGATTTTAAGTCCTGCGTGTCTACCAGTTCCACCACCCGGGTAAACACTTTAATCTTTTTTTACACAATGAGCTTTCTAACTAAAAAAGCAGCTAAAAACTGCTTTCAATATAATGAGCGGAAGACCGGGCTCGAACCGGCCACCCCGACCTTGGCAAGGTCGTGCTCTACCAAATGAGCTACTTCCGCTGATATTGTAAGAACTTAAAAATGGATTGCAAAAATAGGGTTTGTTGCTATGTGAGCAAAATTTATTTGTACGTTGGATTGTATTGCGTGTTAGCCGGAATCTCCACATTCGGTTTGCCTTTGTAACGATGTACATACATGGTATAGCAGCCGCCGGCAACCAGGGCTACAAATATGGCTATCTGGCAATAAAATAAAAATCTTGAGGTAGATACCCAACTATATCCAAGGTCATTTCCTTTATTATCAATTACTTCTTCGTGTTCCATAATTTTTAATTTACCGGGCAAAAATAACAGTTTGATTTCAAAAATCATTTTTTGTTCCCAACAATTTCTGAAAATGTTTTCTTTTTATTGATAAAATATTTCCAAACGATACTTCCGGCGTAGACGCCTTTTAAATTTTTCATTTTTAATTTGGGAAGATTCGTTTTGTTTCTACCAAAAAAAAGCCATTTTATATAATCCAAATGTGCCGATTCAATTGAAATAAACGTACTGAAATTTCCTTTTACCAACGCTTGAAATGCCGCAATAACATCTAAAAATATCCTCACTGGAATTTTCCACAACGATTCGTAAAATAACAAATTTTTTGACAACATAACCAGGTTATTTCTGAAGTTAAGGTAAACTTTTCTTCTATCACCCATCGGCAATGTGCCCCCGCCTACGTGATACACTACTGAATTTGGTTCCACATATATTTTATAACCCGCTCTTTGCATACGCCAGCAAAGATCAATTTCTTCCTGGTGGGCAAAAAAATATTCATCAAATCCATTAAGCTCATCGAACACGGATGATTTTACAAACAATGCAGCGCCTGATGCCCAAAATATTTCTGACGCTTTATTGTATTGTCCATTATCAGTTTCGCAAAAATCAAATACACGGCCACGGTTAAACGGATAACCTAACGCATCTATCCACCCACCTGAAGCGCCTGCATACTCAAACTGATTTTTATTTTGGAAAGACAATATTTTTGGTTGGCAGGCGGCAATTGTCTCATCATTTTCCATTAGTAAGATAATGGGCGCTATCCAGCCGGGATTTACTTCCACATCACTATTCAGCAAAACATAATAATCTGCAGTCACCTTAGTTAACGCTGTATTATATCCTTTGGAAAAGCCTTCATTTTTTGAATTGGTAATTACATTTATCTGAGGAAAATTTTTTTTAATAAATGAAATTGAATCGTCCGAAGAAGCATTGTCGGCAACAATTACAGAGAGGTTTTCATAATCTGACGCCAATACTGATGGTAAAAATTTTTGGAGAAATTTTTTACCATTCCAGTTAAGAATTACTACGGCAACAGATGGTAAAGAAGTCAATGAAATGGTTATTAATTATTTACAAACATAAAAGATTTTAGTTTTTAATTCCAATAATTATCAGAAAGCTTTTAGATTTGGTGATAATCATTTTTTAATGCTTAGGCAACTTCTTAATTTACGAATGGGATTGGCGCTAATAGCGGTAGCAATTGTTAGCGGAACTATATTTTATTCTAATTTTTTATCGAAAAAAATAGAAGTTGAGGAGCGGGAAAAAATTAGCCAATGGGTAGAAGCAAACAAGTTTATAGCATCTGCCCCTCAAAATGTTGATTTGACCTTAGCAAGCCAGATTCAACAACAAAATGATGATATTCCAATTATCCTGACTAATGAAAATGATAGTATTATTGATTCAAGAAACCTGGACTCTGCTCAAATAAAATCGGGGAATTATTTACAAAAAAAATTAGAAGAATTTAAATCCTCTCATGATCCAATCATTCTGCAATTGAGCAAAGAACCCTTTATCGCCGATAAATATTATTACGGTGATTCTAAATTATTGAAACAAATAAGATACTTTCCAATTGTTCAATTGTTGATTGTGGCATTGTTTATTTTTATTACTTTTTATGCTATGTCTATCAGAAATAAATCTACGCAAAATCAGGTTTGGGCTGGTATGGCGAAGGAAACAGCTCATCAATTGGGGACTCCCATTTCCTCGTTGCAGGGATGGGTGGAGATGCTGAAAGAACGCGAAAATTATCCGGATATTTCTAAAGAAATGGAACGTGATGTAAACCGGCTAAAATTAATAAGTGACCGGTTTGGAAAAATTGGAAGTGCTCCTAAGCTTGAGGAGCATGATATTGTGGAACAGGTGGAGAAAATGGTTACTTATATAAAAAGGATGTCCACCAGTAAAGTAAATTTTGCGGTAGAAAAATCGAATGACCATATCCTCGCGAAAATTTCTGCACCGCTCTTTGATTGGGTGATAGAAAATCTTTTGAAAAACGCGCTTGATGCTATGGATGGCAAAGGAGAGATTACAATCAAAATAAGGCAGGAAACTGATCATGCTATAATAGATATACGGGATACGGGTAAAGGAATTAATAAGCAAAATATTGGTAAAGTATTTAAACCGGGGTTTACCACGAAGAAAAGGGGTTGGGGCCTGGGCCTTTCCTTGTGTAAGAGAATTATAGAGCAGTATCATAAAGGCCAGTTGTATGTAAAATCTTCTGAAGTAGGTAAGGGAACTACTTTTAGAATTATTTTAGATACATGAAAAAATAAAGAAATTTTATTTTAGTCGCAAATGAAATAAAAAAATTGAGTATAATAGCGGTTTATTCTTTATTGGAAATGTAGCAGGAATGAGAATCCGTGTTGGGCGGAAATACATAATTATTTTTACCGCTGTTTTATTAAATTTGCAAACTTAAAAGCGCGGCGATGGCGAAATTGGTAGACGCACTACCTTGAGGTGGTAGCGCCCGAAAGGGCTTGGGAGTTCGAATCTCCTTTGCCGCACAAAATCCTTCATTTTTTTTATGAAGGATTTTTTTTGTGCATTTATAAAAAATCAACGGTGTTTACAAATTAATTGGAATCTATTTTTGAAGAAAGAATAAAATTTTAAATGGAATTATTTTTCTTTTGAATTGGATATTGAACTTTTCTCTTTGAGCCAGCAAAACGGGGAACGTCATACCGGTATTGAAATGAAAGGCCATTTCTATCTTAAATTCTTATTCGCAATTTTTTTATCATTAAATATTGCCGGATCAAAAGCACTATTAATAAAATAATAAGCAACGGTTCTATTATTACAAAAAGCCAAACGTTGATCTCTTCATAAGTCATGTTTAAATCCTTAGCCCAATGCTTTAATAAATCAACACACAATAAAATATTTTGTTCATAACTTTTGTAATTGGATTACAATACAATAGAATCATTTTGTTGATCCGGTATCATTAAAAAAAACCCTTAAAAATATTTTTTTCAGGGTTTTCTGTCAATTTTTTATCGTTTATTTTTTTTCAGTTACCTGCCTTTCTGCTCTTGGTTCTCTCTCTATACGCTGTGCCGGCCTTACATTTTCTATTCTTGCACTTCTGTTATGGAAAGCTGGTTGCTGTCTGTTTCCCTCCGTCGTATTCTGGAATTGACGCCGGGGCTGAACTGTTGTATTTCTTTGCGGAACTACATTTACATTGTTTGGATTGGTGGTTGTGCTCCTATTATCGAAAGTTCGGGCGGGCGATTTCCTTTGCGGTGTTTCAACCGGGGAATTGTTGGTTTCGGGAGCCGTTTCATTATTATTTATAACCGGATTATCTCTTCGCACCGGCTGCAATTGCCTGTTACCAGAGGATGGCTCCACAGTATTATTTCCTGGAAAAGTTCTCACTGGCCTTTCTGAAGTAGTATTTGGATTTTGGGGCCTGTTATTTTCATTTACCGGCTGCCGTACCGGGCTGGTATTGGTATTTTCATTTCTTAAAACAGGCGCTTGGATTGCTTCATTTTTAAATGCTCTTCGATTCTGGTTGTCTCTGATCTGATCTAATTGTGCAACTTTTACAGGCCTTAGTGTAGTTTTGTTTTCTTCTCCTTGTTTTACAGCAGGCCTGTAAATAGCTACTGTATTATTGGAAACTTGTGCTGTTCCCGGTGTATTCCTTTCCACCAATTGTGCAGGCCTTATTCTGCTATTTGTTGCATTTTGAACTTCAGCCGCCGAAGGCCCTGATATATATACATTCTTATTTCTGGTAGTGCTTGTATTATTAATAATAGTTGTGTTGTTAATGATGGTTACGTTCTTTGTTTGATTTACATAATAATTATTGATCCTTGGGCTGTTAATGTATCTGCGGGGAACAAAATAATAATTATTGTAAGGAATAGAACCTATTGAAATATTAATTCCCATTCGTGGCCCCAATGGTGCCCATCCATAATAATCATTTCCGCCTCTCCATGCCACCCAGGCTGGTCCCCATTCATACCCCGGAACCCACATCCATCCATAGGCCATATCATGCATCCATCGTCCGTAATGAAATGGAGCCCATCCCCAATTATAATTGCTAACCCAGGTCCATCCGAAATTGGTATATACCCAATGTCCGTTTGAATAATATGGCCTGAATCCGGCTTCATCCGGGACCCATACATATCCATAATCCTGGTAATTTACCCAATTGCCATAAGGACTGAGGTCGTCATAGAATTGCTGGTAAGTGATCTCGCTGGAAGGCTGAGTATCACTGTAACCTTGCGCGTAATTTCTTGAAGTACTGCAGGAACTGATCCCAATTATGGACGCTAATCCGAGTAAATAATATAATTTTTTCATGGCTTTCAATTTTATTACTAATCAATAGACGTACAAAAATTGCGCAGGTTAATCAGATAATGTATAAAGCAAGATTGTTTAACTAACCGTTAACCCTTTTATTTTAGACGATTAAAATGTATCAAAGTTTTTTTGGAAAAATTGTTGCTCCGGCTAATCATTTTTTACTAAATATCGTCAGTTTCAAAATTTGCTATCCCATTTTTTGAAAATCACTTCAATAATTCTTCCGGTTGCCAGGTTGATTTTGGATTAAAATGTTTCCAAAGCAAAGCTGATAGCCTTCGAGTAAGTACCCATGCCTCATTATCATTTTTCCAACTTGTGTCTTTATTATTTTTTGTACAAATACAGAAAATATACGGATGAGCGCATGCTACGTACAATACTTCATCCCTGCTTTCATCCACTGCTCCACCTTTTTCCGCGACAAAAATATTTGGTGGAATTTGAGACATTGCGTATTCATCCCAATATTGGCGGCCTAAAAGCCGGAGCATTCTTTCACTTATTTGTTTATCAATAATTTTATTTTCTACAATCATTTTTATTAAAGTAGCCATTTCTTTTGGCGTGGTTTGTCCCCAGCCATATTGATTCCAATTTTCTTTGCGCCCTTCCGTCCTGCTGTTTACCCTGGTATATTTCATTCCGAGGCTGTCGAGATATTTATTAATTATTTCCCCGCCTCCTGAAAGACCTTGCAGCCATAAACTTGCTTCGTTATCACTAAAGCTCAGCATCAATGATAGTACTTTGCTCAATTCAATCTTCACGCCACTTTTAAATGAAGCCAGCATATCCTCTCCTTCAGAATAGAATAAAGAATCGGAGTAAGTCATGGATTGATGGTAGTTTAATTCACCCTTATTTATTTTGTGCATCACTCCAATAAGTATTGGAATTTTTACCATGCTTGCAGTTGGAAAAATGGTGTCAGCGTTTATTGAAACTGTTTTATTTTTCGATAGATCATAAACATACACGCCTACATTTCCATGGAAGCCCTTTATAAGGTTGCTGATTTTATTTTGTAAAGAATAATCTGTTTTTTGCGAATTAGCTATTATTGCAGGAAAAAGAAAAATGAAGACAAAAACTTTTTTCATCTGAAATATTTATAACATGAAATTAAGAAATGATGGGTGCATTTCAAAATTCTCTGCACAGAGGCCCAACAAAGGCGGCACCCCTCGCATCGAAATCCATATTCTTGTTTCAGAATCGTAATTATTCTAAAAAAAATCAAAAAAAAACTACCCGGAAATTTACTTCCGGATAGCCTTTTGGTTTCAATGATGTTGGAATAAATAATTTTGAAAATAGTTCCTTTTGTTTATTAACTAAATAAACCGCCTTTTTTTAATTCGCGTGAACCCTGACCTATTAAGAATCCATTTTGATAAATTTCAATTTTATAATTTCCTTGTTTAAAATGATTTCCAGGTGCGAATCCAAACTGTACATTTTTTGATTTTGCGGTTTCCAGGTTAACAGGCAATTTAGCAGTGAAAGATTTACTGCCCTGATCGCGGGTTTCAAAAGAACCTGTATTGGCTGCGGTTGTTATTGGCTGGCCATCAGGGCCTATTACTACAACGTAAACATCTGTGGTGCCTGGCTGAATAATACGGTTGGCAACATCAAAACTTACTACCAGTTTATCTACTCTTTTGGCTGTGGTCTTTACTTTTTCTTTGCCGTTATTTTTTACTTTTATTGGGGTAATAGAAATATTGGATGCATTTAATGTAGAAGCTATATCCACTTTCTTTTCAAGGCTGGTTTTAATAACATTTGTTGAATCAAGGTTGTGCCTCAAACTTTCCTTATCGGCTATTAGTACAGTTCTTTCTGTTTTTAAAGAATCGTTCTCCTGAGTTAACGTTGCTACCTGTTGTTCCAGGTCTGTAATTTTTCCATTTAGCTGAGCTATCAAACTTCTTGCTCTTGATAATTCAGCAGCAGTAGCATTTTTCTTGTTAAGAATGCTACGAATTTCAGTTTTTACTTTGGCGATCTCACCATCTTTATCAGCTAATTGCTTTTGCATATTAGCATTAGTGGTTGTCATAGAATCGAGCCGTGCCAGTGAAGCATCAAAGCTATTTTGAATTTCACTCTTTTCAGTAGTTACTTTGGCTATCTCAGTTTGATCTGTTTGAAGCGCTTCATTAGTTTTGCTGTGATTAAAAATTAAAAATCCGCCCATGATTAAAACACCAGCTACTAGTAAACCGATGATAAGGTTTTTAATGTTGTTGGGTGAATTGTTTTCGGTTCTGGTAACGGTTGTGTTGGAAGTATCCATGTGAAATTTAGTTTAAATGTGTAAAAAAGTTTAGGTATTAAATCAAATCATTTTTGTATATTTAAGAATTTTACACACTAAAGCCTAAAACCGTGCCATATTTTTTTTTGGCCTTGTAAAGGCATTAAATTAAAAAATAAATTAGATCATTAATAACTGATTTGCAGATAGTATTTTGATTAAATATGGTTATTGTTAAAAGAAGTATAACGAACTTTATTTTATATTTTCAAGGTTAAAGAATTTTAAGGAATTGTTTGATCACAGGAGAGGAACTATTTGCATCTATATTTTTTCTATTACTTTTAAACCATTAAAATTTCTAAATCATGTCAACAAGTTCTCACGTTTCCAGAAGGTTCACCGCGGTTTTGGCAATTATTTTTTTCTTACCTGCCTTGATTCTTTTTATCATGTGGTCCACCATCGGATTGCGTTTTAGTGGAATCGGAGAATCCGACAAAATGGATATTTACATGGGTTATTTCCCTGGGTGGCTACAAAATATTAATCTCATTCATGGAATTTCTCTTGTATGCTGTATCGTGGCTATAACCCTTGCTGCCAGAAGCTTTAAAAAGCATTTATTATCAGTGAGGGTTTTGATGTTGATGCTTGTAATCGCATCAATTTTTATTATTTTATTCGATATTTATCAAATGGTTTAAACCAGTATATTTATTGATATTCATATTCAATAGTTCCTAACAATCTTTTTTCTTTTGAATAACATTTTTGTATATCTGGCAAATTTTTATCGTTGTAAGCATACTTCCAGATAAAATAATTTCTTCCGCTTTCATCTATAGTGATCATTTTCGCCGGTTCATCGAGCGTATTATATTCGAACATATAATCCGGCAATAATCGTTTTGCTATTGTATTATAATGCACTACATCGGTAAGCCTGTTTTTATCATCGTAATAATAAAAATATTTTTTATCATTGCTATTCCCAGTAGCATCTTCTTCTATAATGTTCCCTTTTTCATCAGTTATAAATTTGATAGTAGATAGAAGAATACCATTTTTTTTTCGAAGCATTTTTACCGGGCCTCCGGTTTCACTGTAAATATATTCATGTGTCTCTGCAATTGAGTTGCTATCATCGTCTGCGGAGGTAATCGTACTTACTGTGACCAATCTTCCGGTGTTGTCGTAATCGTAACTGGTAGTATTTGTAGTAGTTGGGGTAGTGGCTGTTGTTTTTAAAACCTTACCGTTTGCATTGTAATCTGTTACCAGAAGCGACTGACCTGTTATATATGATTTAGAGATCATTTCTGATTGCGAATAATTTTTATTTATTTTCTTTTCACAAAAAAAACCATCGCTTGGCTGGTCATTATCTTCAAAACTTTTTAATTTGACCGTTTTTACCTGTGCATTTTTCAATGAAGAAAACTCTTTATTTATCTGCCTGTTACTTACAAGATCTTTATAAAAATATTGTGCGTTTGCTGAAAAAGAAAAAAAAGTGAGTGAAAACAAAAAAAAAGGAAAAGCGGTGATATATTTAATCATTTCAAAAGAATATTTTATGCGGATTATATTGAATGGTGTAAAATAATTCATTAATATTGATTGCGGCTTTTGTTTATTATTTTTAACCAGAAATTATAAAAATTAAAACCCCATAAGTGTCGCACCTACGCCAAAGAAAAGAAAAGAACTGCCTTAATTGCGGGTCTATAGTGTTAGGGAGGTTTTGCCAAAATTGTGGTCAGGAAAATATAGAGCCAAAAGAATCTGTGTGGCATTTCCTCTTGCATTTTTTTAATGATGTTACTCATTTTGATGGAAAGTTTTTTACAACTTTAAAAGACCTTTTATTTAAACCTGGTTACTTATCAAAAGAGTATATGCTTGGCAGAAGAATGAAATATTTGAACCCGGTGCGAATGTATCTTTTTACTTCATTTGTATTTTTTCTTATTTTTTTTTCGGTTGTACATGTGAATGTGAACCAATTTGGAAATAGAAATGATGTTGTGGCTGGGAAAACAATCGGGCAGTTGGAAAAAATGTCTCCAAATGATTTTGGTATTCTTATAAATGGCAAGCCAATGTCGAGAAATGAATTTGAACATTATCTTGACAGCGCAAAAAAAGAAAGAGGTATTCATTTTTCAAACCGCAGTTATAAAAATAGGGAGGTGTATGATTCAGTTTTAAAATCGGGTAGCATCAGAAACGGATGGTTACAAAGAAAATTGGTTTATAAGCAAATCGAAATCAATAATAAATATAATAATGACCAGGGTGGACTTGTAACGGCATTAATTAGCGGTTTGATGCACCGGTTTCCTCAGATGCTTTTCATTTCTTTGCCTTTTGTTGCCCTGTTTCTTAAACTGATGTACATCAGACACCGCCAATTTTATTATGTGAGCCATGCAATTTTCACTATTCATTTTTACATTTTTGTTTTTATTATGATGTTAGCTACTCTTGGTATTTCTAGATTGGAGAACTTTACTGCCTGGAATTGGCTTGGTTACCTAAATGGTTTACTTTCTTTAATTATCTTTTTTTATTTATATAAAGCCTTGAGTAATTTTTATCAACAGCGAATGGCGAAGACTATAATGAAATATTTTTTATTCCTATTTTCATTTTTTACCCTGATAGTTTTCCTTTTCATCGCTTTTTTACTGGTTTCTTTTTTTGATGTTTAAAAAAACAATAGCATGTCTAAACACGTAGAAATTAATAATCTTGTAAAAATAATGAATGAGCTGAGAGAAAAATGTCCATGGGATAAAAAGCAAAACATTCATACGCTTCGTCAGCAAACCATTGAAGAAACCTACGAACTCGCAGATGCTATTACCGATAAGAACTGGGCAGGAATAAAAGAAGAATTAGGTGATTTGTTGTTGCATGTTATATTTTATTCTAAAATAGGTGCAGAAGAAAATAAATTTACTTTGCAGGATGTAATAGATGGGATTTCTGATAAGCTCATTAAAAGGCATCCGCATATTTACGGAGAGGTAAAGGTGAATAATGAAGAAGATGTTAAACGAAACTGGGAACAGATAAAATTAGCTGAAGGAAAAAAATCTGTATTAAGTGGTGTCCCAAAATCTTTGCCGGCAATGGTTAAGGCCATGCGTATTCAGGAAAAAGCGAAACAGGTGGGTTTTGAATGGGCAAATAAAGAACAAGTTTGGGAAAAAGTAGAGGAGGAAAAAAGAGAGTTATTAGAAGCGGTAGATTCCGGCAACTATGAACATATAGAGGAAGAAGCCGGCGATCTTTTTTTCTCTGTAATAAATTATGTGAGATTTTTGAAAGTAGATGCGGAAAATTCGCTTGAGCTGACTAATAAAAAATTTATAAAGCGATTTACTCTCATGGAGGCGCAAGCCAAAAAGAGAGGACAATCGCTTAGTGATTTATCACTGGAAAAAATGGATGCCATCTGGAACGAAATAAAAAAGAAAAATACCTGATTTGATCATTTATAAAAGCGATACTTTTTTTAAACGGAACAGCTACCTCCTGATTACCGCGGCATGGCTGCTGACAATCTCTTTTATTATTAATAATTATTGGAGCGGCACTTCTACGCCATATACTGTAGAAAAAGCGATTCAAAAAAATATAGATAAAAAGGAAAAGGAAGTTGTACAGTTTTATAAAGACACCGCAATTTTAAAGAAAATAATTAACCAAACCTATAATGAAAAACAGCTTAAGCAACTGGTTGACAAAGACTATTATGTTTTCTTTTATAAGATTACCCCTTTCACTGATCCTGTTGCCATTTTTTGGAATACACAAATTGTTGAACCGGATGCCGGAACTGTCAGCGAAAAAGATGGAATCGATTTTAAAAAATTATTAAATGGATGGTATGTAACCCATTCCATTTCTTTTCAAAATTCAGATGGGGCCCTTTATAAAATCGTTTCACTTATCCCGGTTAAGTGGAATTACTATATTGAAAATAAATACCTGCATAATACTTTTATTGCAGTAAGCGGAATTGAAAAAACTTATGACATAAGTAAAGAGCCAACGCCATTAGTTATAAAAGATATCAAAGGAAAACCATTGTTTTATGTTGCTCAAATTAGTGCGAATCCGGTTATTCATGATAATGTGTTCGCTTTGTGGCTAAGGATTTTAGCTGCAATATTAATATTGTTTTTTATTCACACTGTTGCGAATTTTATTGTAAAAAAAGATGGTTTTTGGAATGGTCTTATTGTTTTAATTGGTTTATTATTGATATTAAGGATCATCAGTTATTTTTTACCGGTTCCTTTAAATTTTCATCAGTTAGAATTATTTAGTCCTTCTGTATATGGTTCTAATTTCATTTTGCGGTCGCTGGGAGACCTTCTCATCAATTCCCTGTTATTCATTTGGATAGTTCTTTTTATAAGGTATCATTTTCGTTATGATTTTTCAAAAGTAAAATTCAGATCCCAATTGCAAAAATACGCAGTGGTAGTTTTTATTTCGCTTTTAATGATCGGGTTTACCATTATTTGTGGAAGCATCATTCGTAGCCTGGTGGCAGATTCTCAAATTTCGTTTGACGTTATTAATTTCTTTTCTTTAAATAGTTACAGTGTTTTTGGATTTATTGTTCTTAGTTGTGTGGCAACTGGGTATTTCTTTTTAATACAGATCTTTTTGCAGCCGCTCAATACTTTTCTTGCTGATAAAGAATATTATTTGTACTTTACTATTGCCATCAGTGGATTAATTTTTTTGACATTACGACCACATTCTGCTAATGTGGCTTTCAACATTTGCCTGTTGCTATGGCTGTTACTTTTTATTTATCTTTTAAACTTTAAGTCTCTTCTGCTTCAGGCATACCACCTTATCTCTTCCCGATTTATTTTTTGGCTATTCTTTTTTTCTGTTTCCATCACTGCCGTTATAGTTTTACAAAACCAGTCTAAAGAGTTGGAGCAAAGAAAGCATTTTGCCGAAAATCTTGCCAATAAGGCGGATCCTTCAGGTCCGGTAATTATGAATATTATTCTTACTGATTTTAGAAATGATTACCTGTCTGATATTTTTTATAGATTTAAAAATCCTGTACAAAACAGGAATCTAAAAGATAGCCTGGTCAACGAAAATTTTTCAGGCTACCTGAATAAATACGATACTAGAATTTACACATTTAATGCATCTGAGGCACCGCTTTACAATGAAGACTCTACCAATTTTAATTCGCTGAATGCTATTATTCAAACACAGGGAAAGTCAACAGGCATACCGGATCTTTATTATTATGATGTTTCTTACGACCGGTTCAATTACATCAGCAAAAAAGAAATTACAGATACGGCCGGCAATAGACAAGGATATATTTTTATTGTTTCAAAACCTAAAAAATATAAGGGCGATGCTCTGTATCCTGAACTTTTTTCCAAAGGGAATAATAATTCAATAGAAAGTTCAACGGTTTATGCATTTGCCATTTATAATAATAATCAATTGAGCACAAGTTATAATGATTATCCTTTTACTACCAATATAGATAATAATTCTTTTTCGTACAACGAGTTTCGCACAGTTAATAAAAATGGATATGAGGAACTCTGGTACAAGGCAAACGCTGATAAGGTGATTGTAATAGCGCGCCAGGATAGGTTTTATGTGGAATCGCTTACTTTATTCGCTTATTTATTTTGTTCCTTTCTGGTGATAACAATCTTTTTTAATCTGATAAGCCAGTTTTTATCTGACAGGAAAAGCCGGCCTGATGTACGATCTTTCTGGCAATTCACTATTAGAAACCAGGTGCACGGAACAATCATTCTTATTAGCATTTTCTCTTTTTTAGTAATTGGAATTACCACGATACTTTTCTTCATCAGCCGTTATCATAGCAACAATCGTGAAAAACTGAGCCGTACCATTCATGTAATGGAAAATGAATTGAGAAATACTATTGATACAATTACAGTAAGTGAGTTTCATACAAGAAGCCTTGAAAATGTTTCTGATAAGAAACTGGAGGAAACTGTAAACAATGTTTCTAACATCCACGCTACTGATATTAATCTATACGATCTTAATGGCGATCTGAAAGTTTCCTCCGTTCCTTTGCCTTACAATAAAGGTATTGTGAGTGAAAAAATGGATCCGGTTTCTTATTACCACCTGAGTAAATTAAAAGATGTGCAGTTTTTTCAGCAACAGGCAATTGGCAGCTTAAAATATTTAAGTAATTATTTACCCGTAAGAGATGAAAGCGGAAAAGAATATGCGTATCTGAACATTCCTTATTTTGAATCTCAAAATAAACTGCAGGATGAAATTTCTAATTTTTTAGTTACTATCATTAATTTGAATGCATTCATATTTTTAATCGCAGGTATTATTGCATTATTTATTACCAATAGAATTACAAGTTCTTTTTCTCTTATCAGCGATAAGATGAAACAGATTAATCTTCAAACGGGAAATGAAGAAATCGTATGGAATAGAAAAGATGAAATAGGTGACCTGGTTGTTGAATATAATAAAATGGTAAAGCAACTGGATGTCAGCGCTGTGTTATTGGCTAAGAGCGAAAGGGAAGGGGCATGGCGCGAAATGGCAAGACAGGTGGCGCATGAGATTAAAAACCCACTAACGCCAATGAAATTGAATTTACAATACCTTCAGATGGCTATAGATAATAATTCGCCGGATGTAAAAAATATTTCGCTTTACGTTGCTAATATTATTTTGGAACAAATTGAACATCTATCACAGATTGCAAGTGATTTTGCCCAATTTGCCAATATTGGAAATCCAAAAAATCAACTCTTTGATATCAATCAAACGTTACAAAATATAATTACACTATATTCTACGAATGAAGAAATACAGATCAATAACAATCTTTATCCACATGAAATTTTGATCGAAGCAGATAAAACTCAGATTAACCGCTTATTTACGAACTTGTTTCAAAATGCTGTTCAGTCGGTTCCTGAATTTAGAAAAGTGGAAATAGAAATTAAAAATGAAGTAATCGCGGGAAAGGTTTTGGTGTCAGTAAAAGATAATGGTAATGGTATTCCCGAATCAATGACCAGCAAAATCTTTACTCCTAATTTTACTACAAAGTCTTCCGGTACGGGGCTTGGCCTTGCTATGTGCAAAGGAATAGTTGAAAGACTAAATGGGAAAATATGGTTTGAAACGAAAGAAGGCGAATGGACCGTATTCTTTGTTGAGATACCAGTAGTATTGGATTAATTACCCAATACCCAATTAGTAAATTTTTTCAAACTATGACTGCTTAAATTATTTTTGCCCTCCACCATTCCTTTTTGCGTTACTAATATGCCATACCTGGTGTTTTCGAATTCTGCAATTGAATGAGCATCCTTGTAAACAAGATCACCTGTTATTTTTATTTCTTTTTAAGAAAATAATTTCTATAAAATATTTTTAATTCTGAAGCGAGGTTTTTCTATTCGTGTGTACAAAAAAATCCCCTGTTGGATGAAATAAGATTCGATTGCTTTTATTACATTATCATGTGTCATTTTTTCTAAAATTT
>CAJDUV010000053.1_pt1 | contig 14975 bp, 17 predicted proteins | sample 7391201 | NCBI WGS metagenome assembly CAJDUV01 (sample SAMEA7055680, study PRJEB34461) | soil metagenome | biome: terrestrial ecosystem; feature: Peninsula; material: soil | place: Antarctica | collected 2016 | reverse complement strand
TTAAAAACCAGACTTCAGCCTTGTTTCTTTTTAAAAGATTTTTGATACCAAACAGTATCACTAAATAAATAAAATAGAAATACGCCGAAGCAAAGACGTTGTGAAAAAGTGAATAATATCCCCGGGAAATGCCGAAGAAAGCAGATAATCTTTTTATAGATAAATAGAAAAATAAGCTAAAATGCTCAACGACTACATAAAGTAATCCCTGAATTGAATTTTTTTGAACAGGTATTTGAATGTGGTGAGGAAGGGATATAGTTGGAACTCCGCAAATAATTATTTCCTGTTGGTATGGCAACAAAAAATCAAATTCCCCACCGCTTCCCAAAGAGAAATTGAATAAAAAGAATAAACCCACAATAGCGATAACTGAGCTTACAGTAATTATTTTAAAAGCTCGTTTTGGGAAGAATTTTATAATGATGAAAAGAAAAGTCGCAGGTATAAAGAAAATGGCTGTTGGACGCGTAAAATATAATAAAGTAAGAAAAAGTAAGATTACTATTCCGTTTTTTAAATTTAATTTTTTTCTTGAAAAAAGAAACCAGGTAAATATCAGCGAGAAACTAAAATACAGGGATTCTGTAAAAAGAAAAGTATTATATAAATGGTAATAGTAAAACACTAGAAAATAAAGTGTGCTCACAAAGGAAATGGAAACATTTTTTGAAATATAATTTGCCAGTTTATAAAAACATATTATTGAAATTGCATTCAGTAGCATTTGAAATAGTACAATAAACAAAAAACTTATTTTCAGTTGTATGCAAAACGCTATTATTAATATTTGTGTGGAATAAAACAGAAAATTGTTAGTCGAATATTTTCCTGTTGCCAAAAAATGATTTGCTTCATTAATGTATTTAATAGCCTCCAGATTGGTTACAACTCCGTATTGGTTGTAAAACAGGATTTGCATAATGAGCCAGATTATTACCAGCAACCCAACCTGGAAATAACTGATCTTATCTTTATAAACTAAAAAATATTTTTTTAACAATGGTTAGATTAAAATCGTTTTAAACGTAAGAAATATAATTCAAAATAAAAGTAGCTAATTACACTATAAGAATAGCGGTGCCGTCCGGTTCCGAAATATAATTTTGGTGTAAAAAACTTTGCAGTTGTAATAGCCATTCTTTTTATTTCAATTGCAGATTTAATATTCGCTGAACATATTTCCCTAACATATCGTATTCAATATTTACCTCACCATTTTCCATTAAATTTTTAAAATTAGTGTGAGAAAAAGTATATGGAATAATGGCTACGTCAAAAGTAGTATGCGTTACATTAAAAGCTGTCAAACTCACTCCATTTATACATACTGATCCTTTCTCTATAATTAAAGAAGCAAAAATTTTATCAAATTCAAAAGAGAATTCCATGCTGCCTTCTCTATCTTTTCGCCTAATACAAATAGCAGTTCCATCTACATGGCCTTGCACTATATGGCCATCAATGCGGCCATTCATTTTCATTGCCCTTTCCAGGTTTATTATTTCTCCTGGATTCCATAATCCGGCATTTGTTTTTTGTAAAGTTTCGTTAATAGCGGTTACCCTGTAAATACTTTTTTTGATATCTTCCACGGTAAGACAGATTCCATTATGGCTTACACTTTCATCTATTTTAAGACGGGAAGAAATTTTACTATTTATGAAAAAAATCCGGTTTGAACCATCAATAGATATTTCTTTTATCTCCCCAACTTCTTCAATAATTCCGGTAAACATAATAGCAATTTTACTTATTTAAGGAATTCTTTTCAATGGTAGAATGCTGTCCAATCCATATAATTTAGCCATTCACCAAGTCTTCAACTCAGCGTAAAATTAGGCAAACAAGAATTTGAAATCACTCCTAATTTTTATATTTTGATAAAAAAAAATAAATTTATGGAGTTTAAAAGAATTAAAATTAAATATTTACTTTATCTTCGCACTCCTAAAAAAAATTACAAAAGAACATTATGCTGATTATTGATTCAAAAGATTGCGAAAATATTGATAAAGCGCTTAAAAAGTATAAGAAGAAATTTGAAAAAAGCCGTACCTTATTACAGCTTCGTGAAAGGCAGTCTTTTATGAAACCTTCCATTAGAAGAAGGGGCGAGGTGTTAAAAGCGGTTTACAAGCAGCAGATTGCAAGTGGTAAGATTGAAGTTTAAATAAAAACCAAACATATTTTAATTCCGGATAGCTTAATTTTACAGCTACCGGTTTTTTTATGCCTATAACTGAAACATATCCTATACAGGAATTTTTAAATTATCTCACTTACCAAAAGCGGTATTCTGAAAATACCATTATTTCTTATCAAACGGATTTAACCGCGTTTTTTGAATTTGTATTTCTGGAATATAATACAACTGATATTAAGGAAATAACGCCTCCAATAGTCCGGTCGTGGTTAGCTACATTAAAAGAAGAAAAAATGGTTTCCAAAACCATCAATCGCAAAATTTCTTCCTTAAAATCTTTTTTTAAATATCAGTTGAGGTTGAAAAATATTGCGGTGAGCCCTGTTGCAACTATATCTTCCCTAAAAGTGAGCCGCAAGCTTCCAGCATTTATAGAGGAAAAAAATATCCGGAAATTATTCAACGAAACTCCTTTTCCACCTACCTGGGAAGGGAAATTAAATTATTTAATCTTCGAAATCTTTTATGAAACAGGAATCAGGCTTAGTGAATTAATTAATTTGAAGGAAAATCAAATAGATAAAAGTGGCGGAACCATTAAAGTATTAGGGAAGGGAAACAAGGAAAGATTGATTCCCGTTAGTAACCATTTGCTTCGTAATATTGACGAATATATTGTGGAGAAAAGAAAAGAGTTTGAATCGGCTAATATGATTCTTCTGGTCAATAAAAAGGGCAAAGCGCTTTATCCTAAGTATGTATATAATATGGTAAAGAAATATCTCTCAGAAGTATCTACTATAGAAAGAAAAAGCCCACATATTATGAGACATAGTTTTGCAACGCATTTGAGCAATAATGGCGCACAAATAAATGCGATAAAAGAGTTGTTAGGACATAGCAGTCTAGCTGCTACTCAAATATATACATATAATACTATTGAAAGATTAAAAGAGGTTTATAAACAAGCTCATCCGAAATCGTAGAAAGTCATTTTAAAGGGTATAATTCTTTTTTGAGAAATGCGTTTGAGAGTGTAACTTCATCCTGATTATTTTTATTGATAACCTTTAATTTTTTTACCTCTTATGCTTTAATAATTTACCTATTTATTATTTTTATTCACTTTTAAAACTTAGGACTACTATGAACGTAAACATTCAAACACAGCGTTTCGCTGCAGATTCCAAATTGGTTTCCTATATTGAAAAAAAGCTCAATAAACTGGGGCAATTTCATGAACGTATCACTAAGGTGGATGTGTATTTAAAATTAGACAACGTAGTACACCAGATCAAAGACAAAATAGCGGAAATACAAGTACATGTTCCGAAGCACCATTTTTTTGTCAAACATTCTTCAAAGTCGTTTGAAGAAAGTTTTGATGTGGCGTTTGATTCTTTGATCAATCAAATTAAAAGAAAAAAAGAAAAGGTCATTGCCTAGATATTTTATTGTTTTATAAGTTAAAAGCCCCCGATTTTCGGGGGTTTTCATTACTAATCCAGCCTGGAAGCAATTCAAATGCCGAAAGGATTGCCAATCTAACAAATTCCATTCCTTTAAACTTTACAAATCACTTTTTCCAAAGTTGGAAATCATTATTATAAAGCGACAATATGAAATTCATCCTTACTGCTCTTTTAATCCTTTTTTTATAAATTTGGTCAAGGTCACAGCTTTTATTTTAAGAATCAATTTTAAAGTTCGCAAGTTGGTATTCTGCATCATTAATAGATTTCCAGGCAGCATTTTTAACCTGGCAAACCCTGGTAACAACGATCGTTTTTGTCAATGAGAATCTGTCTATAACCGTTTTTGCGAAGGCGTAAAAAATATAAGCCAAAAAGGTTATAATTTTTTCTTTTCAAAATTTTTCCATTAAACATTTTCCATTACCTTTGCCTTCCCAAAAAATAGCCTTAAAGGGTTTATTAATGGGCTTAGTTCATTTTATTGCTAAATTAACAAGCGCCAGTGTAGCTCAGTTGGTCAGAGCAGCTGATTTGTAATCAGCTGGTCGGGGGTTCGAATCCCTCTACTGGCTCTGGAAGTTTTGGTTTACCGGATTTTGAATTTCAGATTTGATTGTAGTTAAATCGTCGATCGTAAATTTAAAATCGGAAATCAAAAAATTGGGCAGGTGGCCGAGTGGTTAAAGGCGACAGACTGTAAATCTGTTCTCTCACGAGTACGTAGGTTCGAACCCTACTCTGCCCACTTTTTTAGTTATTTGAAATAGTTTTGTTGACTTCTTTCAAGCTGTTGTAGCTCAGGTCGTGAGTTCAATTTTTAAAAAGCTGTTGTAGCTCAGGGGTAGAGCACTTCCTTGGTAAGGAAGAGGTCGTGAGTTCAATTCTCATCAACAGCTCATTTGAAAGTTGTACGAATTGATAGAGCAATCCTAATAGATCGGGAAGAGGTCGTGAGTTCAATTCTCATCAACAGCTCATTTGAAAGTTGAACAATGAAAAATAATCAAGCGGAAGTAGCTCAATTGGTAGAGCGATAGCCTTCCAAGCTATAGGTCGCGAGTTCGAGACTCGTCTTCCGCTCAATAAATGAAAGTTCATTTTTCTAAAAAGGAAGTGGACAGCAAATAAGAATTTTTAAAATAAAAATTAAATTAAACAAAATGGCAAAAGAGAGTTTTAAAAGGGATAAACCCCACGTTAACGTTGGTACTATCGGTCACGTGGATCATGGTAAAACAACCTTAACAGCCGCTATAACCGATGTTTTGTCTAAAAAAGGTTTGGCGGAGAAAAGAAATTATGCAGATATTGATGGAGCTCCTGAAGAAAAAGAAAGGGGTATCACAATTAATACAGCGCACGTTGAATATTCAACACTAAACCGTCACTATGCTCACGTAGATTGTCCGGGACATGCGGATTATGTAAAGAATATGATTACAGGAGCTGCTCAAATGGATGGTGCCATATTAGTAGTTGCTGCTACAGATGGCCCTATGCCTCAGACCAAAGAACACATTCTTTTGGCTCGACAGGTAGGCGTTCCGCGCATTGTTGTTTTTATGAACAAAGTTGATTTGGTAGACGACCCGGAATTATTAGAATTAGTAGAGATGGAAATTCGTGAGTTGTTAACTTCTTACGGTTTTGATGGCGATAATACTCCAATCATTCAGGGTTCTGCAACCGGTGCATTAGCAGGAGATCCAAAGTGGGTTGCTAAGATTGATGAATTAATGGAAGCGGTTGATACATATATTCCATTGCCTCCCCGTCCGGTTGATCAGCCATTTTTGATGTCTGTAGAAGATGTGTTTTCTATTACAGGACGTGGTACAGTTGCAACAGGTCGAATTGAAAGAGGTCGTATTAAAGTAGGTGAGCCAGTGGAAATAGTAGGATTAATGGAAAAACCATTGAATTCAACTGTAACCGGTGTAGAAATGTTTAAAAAATTGCTTGATGAAGGTGAAGCAGGTGATAATGCAGGACTTTTATTACGTGGTATTGAAAAAAACCAAATTCGTCGTGGTATGGTTCTTTGCAAACCAGGTTCTATTACCCCACATACTGAATTTAAAGGTGAAGTATATGTATTGAGCAAAGAAGAAGGTGGCCGTCATACTCCATTTTTCAAACACTATCGTCCTCAATTCTATTTCAGAACCACAGATGTTACCGGAGAAGTGGAATTGGCAGAAGGAACTGAAATGGTAATGCCTGGTGATAATACATCACTTACCGTTAAACTGATACAGCCAATTGCAATGGAAAAAGGATTGAAGTTCGCTATCCGTGAAGGTGGGCGTACAGTTGGTGCAGGACAGGTTACAGAAATTATAAAATAAGATATCATATCTTTGAAACTTAAATTAGCTAATTGGCAAATTTGCTGATTAGCTAATTTGGTTTTAAGGAAGTTCTTTAAATACGGGCATAGTTCAATGGTAGAATAGAGGTCTCCAAAACCTTTGATCAGGGTTCGAATCCTTGTGCCCGTGCTCGGTTAATGTGATAATATGCCAATTAGCTAATTAGCTAATCAATTTTTACACATTAGCTCATTATCGAATCGGCTAATTAGCAAATTAATATTATGAATAAAATCGTGTTATACGTCAAGGATTCTTATAAAGAAATGATGCATAAAGTAACCTGGCCTACGTGGGAAGAGTTACAACAGTCAACTATGATTGTATTAGTGGCAACTATTTTGATTACAGCTCTCGTAGCTTTAATGGATTTTGTTTCCAATGGGGTTTTAAAATTTATTTATTCGTTATTTAAGTAATCATGACAGAAACAGAAAATATAGAGGAAGCGCAGCCCGAAAGCAGTAGTGAATCAATTTCCACTGTACCAGAAAAGGATACAAAATGGTATGTGTTGAGGGTGGTAAGTGGAAAAGAAAGGAAGATAAAAGAATATCTCGATAAGGATATTATTAGAAATGGCTGGGATAAATATATTCTACAAGTCTTTTTGCCTGTTGAAAAAGTATACAAAGTGCTTAACGGTAAAAAAGTGATGAGAGAAAGGAACTTTTATCCCGGATACATTATGATAGAAGTTTTGGAAAATAAACTTTCCGATGAAATGATCCAGCATTTAAGCAACATAACCAATGTAATGCACTTCTTAACCGATGGCAAAGGTTCTAAAGGGAATATAATCAGCTTGCGCAAGAGTGAAGTAAACAAAATGCTGGGGAAGGTAGATGAATTAGCAGATGCGGGTGGTATGAAAATGAGTGAACCATTTATAGTGGGCGAAACCATCAAAATTATAGATGGTCCGTTCAATGATTTTAATGGCGTAATTGAAGAAGTTACGGATGAAAAGAAAAAATTGAAAGTACAGGTAAAAATATTTGGCCGGGCTACTCCTGTTGAATTGAGTTACATGCAGGTAGAAAAGCTTGTTTAAAAAGGTTGCTTGAAATAATTTAAAAAACCGTTTTGTTAATTCAAGCGGTTTTTTTTATTTTAAGAATAAGAATAATGAAAGTTAAATGGTTATACAGTCGAATAGGTTAATGGCTTAAATTGTTGGATAGCCAATGCCTAATTCTCTATTCTCCAAATCTTAATTTCCCTTTCTCAATTTTTAATTTGTAAGAGAATCATTCCTTTTTCCTCTTCACCAGTAAATACCAATTGTTCTCCAACGGCAGATAACCAATATCATAGCAGAAATAGTAAACACTTCCTTTTTTATTGGTATAAGTATGAGTAATATATTTAAAAAGAAATCCTTTTTCCAATAATCTATCTTTTGTTATTTTGGTTATTTCTTCTTTTCCGCTAAAAATACTCTCCAAAATACGACGGTTTTTCCCTAACGCGTTATTAATATTTCTAACCAGGTTAATAGTATTTGATTTTAATTGGTTGTTGTAATTGTTGCGGCAATAATCATCACAAAATTTTTTATCAGTACGGCCTCTTACAGTCTTGTTGCAACTGAGGCAAAGCTTTGGAGTAGTTTCGGCTGTCATGCTGATAGAGTATTGTTTTAATTGAACAAGATACAATATTATTTTATACATACAATCGTTTACAAACGGTTATATCCAACTATAAACGATTAAAAGCCGATTAACGGCACAAATTTCAAAATTATGAGCGCATTAAAAAACAAAGTTCAATTGATTGGCAATTTAGGAAATGCTCCTGAAGTTCGTACATTGGAAAGCGGAAAGAAAATGGTTCGTTTTTCCATGGCAACCAATGAAGTTTACAAAAACGCAAAAGGGGAAAAAGTTACAGAAACCCAATGGCATAGTTTAATAGCCTGGGGGAAAGTAGCGGAGATTGCGGAAAAGTTTTTATCAAAAGGTACGGAGGTTGCTATTGAGGGTAAATTGGTAAACAATAATTACATGGATAAGGATGGCAACAAAAAGTATTCTACCGATGTGCATGTAAATGAATTATTGTTAATGGGCGGTAGTAAGCCTTCGGCCTAGTTTTTTGCTTTCAGCAAAATTTTTTGCCACGAATTACACCAATTTTCAGGAATTAATTTTAAAATAGAATGAAAAATATTATTTATTAAAATGAAGTATATAAAATTGTGGATGCCTTTATGGCCGTTCATAATTATTTTGGAAGTGGTTTTTGGGAAATAGTATATAAAGATGCAATAGAGCATGAACGCTTGGAAGAGCAGGTTGATTTTCAAATGTGAAAGGAATTTCTGGTTATTACAAAGGCAAAATTTTGCGGCATAAATTCTGTTCGGATTTTTTAATATTGGATTAAATAATTGTTGAAGTGAAATGCACTAAAGAAGGAATATCAAAAGAATATATCGCCCAAAACATTAATTATTTAGAAGTTTACTTTTGTAAACCCGGGCTGATTGTTAACTTTGGAAAGTCTTCTCTTGAATTCAAAAGATTAGTTCTCTAATTGTTTTCTTGCCACGAATTATACCAATTTTTATGAATTATATTTAAAACAAAATAGAGAGTGATATTTGTAAAAAAGGTGAAAAGAGAATTGTTAGCGCATGAATAGTTTTTCACATTTTTTGGAAAAGGTGTTTCAAAAAATTGGTGGTTATTTATTTAAGTGAAATTTCTTATCTCTTTTATTCGTGAAAAATCGTGTAATTCGTGGCTACCTTTTTTATTCGTGGCTATCCAAAAAAATAAAATGCAAAACTTTAACTCAATAGAGCGTAACGAAGTATTTGACCTCGCTTACCGGTTTGTAACTGAAACAAGCGAAAATATTTTTCTTACCGGAAAAGCGGGCACCGGTAAAACCACTTTCTTAAAATATTTAAACGAAAATTGTTCTAAAAATATCATCGTTGCCGCGCCCACAGGAGTAGCAGCCATTAACGCCGGTGGTGTTACACTTCATAGTTTATTTCAATTGCCTTTTCATCCTTTTTTACCTACTGCCGGTAATAAAAGTGAGCTGTTGGGAAAGATGAAATTTAACAGGCAGCGCCAGGACCTTTTACGAAAAATGGAACTCTTAGTGATTGATGAAATAAGTATGGTTCGCTGCGACACGATGGATGCCATTGATACTATTTTGAAATCTGTTCGCAGGAAATATGATATTCCTTTTGGTGGTGTGCAATTATTATGCATTGGCGATTTGTACCAATTACCACCGGTAGCCCAGCGGCATGAATGGAATATTTTACAGGAATACTATTCGTCGCCTTTCTTTTTCGACAGCAATGTGATCCGGGAACAAATGCCGCTGTTGATAGAATTGACTACCATTTACCGGCAAAAAGAAGATTCATTTGTGAACCTTCTAAACAAAGTCCGCAACAACAATATGGATGCCGATGATTTTAAAGATTTGCATCTTCGGTACCAACCTGATTTCCGCCCTTCAATTGAAGAAAAATATATTACACTCACTTCTCACAATAACCAGGCAGATTTAATAAACAGCAGGGAACTGAATAAATTATTGGCGGCCTCTGTTACTTATGAAGCGATTGTAGAAGAAGATTTTCCTGTAAATAATTATCCGGCGGAAGGATCTTTGATTTTAAAAACAGGGGCACAGGTAATGTTTTTAAAAAATGATGTGATTTCAAAAAGATACTTTAATGGAAAAATAGGTGTAGTGAAATCCCTGAAGTCAGACGAAATAATAGTAACCTGTGATGGTGAAGATATCTTTGTGCCGCAGGAAACCTGGGAAAATTCCAGATATACTTTGAATAGAAGCGATGGAAAACTGGAGCAGGAAACTTTGGGAACTTTTACCCAATTCCCATTAAGGCTCGCCTGGGCAATTACCATTCATAAAAGCCAGGGGCTTACGTTTGAGAAAGTAATGATAGATGCAGGTGCGGCCTTCAGCAGCGGCCAGGTTTATGTGGCATTGAGCCGTTGCACCAGTCTTGATGGAATAGTACTTTTGTCAAAAATACCTTCAGCTGCTATTTATAGCAATGAAAATGTGATAAAGGGGCAGCAGTCTTTAACCCATAAAGGTTCCTTAGCGGAAAGGTTTGCCGGAGCAAGACAAATATTTACGCACGGATAAAAAGATTGGTTTGAAATTTATATTTCAAATAGCGGAATTAATGCGGGATGAGCCAGTGATTGAAAAAAATGAAATTCTGCAAAAAAGGATCAATGCGGCTGCAAATCATTTTGAACCAAAATTAACTGCTTATCAACAAGCCATCCAAAATCATCCTTTGGTAACAGAACACAGGGAAGTGTCGAACGTTATCAATGAAACCTTATCTCAATTATTGCTGGCGGTTCATACTGCTCATTATTTTTTAGCGTATTGCAAAGAGCCTTTTTCTGTTACTACTTTTTTACAACATAAATTAAAATTTGCCCAGCCGAAGTTTATTATATCGTGCTATGCCAGTGGTAAAAAGCAATCCTTTTCAGATGTACCGAATGCAGAATTGTACGATACGATCAAACGCTGGCGCGATATGGTTTGCGATGAGAGTGGAATGCCAATTTATATGGTGGCGAATCAGGCTACTTTAAAAGAGATTGCGACATTTTTGCCATTTACTAAAAAAAGTTTGATGAAAATAAGTGGTTTTGGAAAAGCTAAAGCAGAAAAATATGGCGATGATATTTTAGATGCTGTTCAGGATTTTTGCACCAGGCATAATATTGAAAGTAATATGGATTCCAAACCCGAAAATCAGAAAAAGGAACGAAAAAAGCGGCCTCTTGAAGAAAAAACGCCTACTAATATTACCACTTATAATCTTTTTAAAGAAGGAAAATCGCTGGCGGAAATAGCCAAAGAGAGAAATATGACACCCGGCACTATTGAAGGGCATTTGGCACCCTTCATTGCCGGTGGAGAAATTGATATTGATAAAGTGGTATCTAAAGAAAAGCAATTATTAGTAAAAGAAGCAATTTTAATTCATGGCAGATTGAGTACAAAAACATTGAAGGATAATCTGCCAGAGAATATTAGCTATGGCGAAATAAGAATGGTGATGGCTTCTGATAAAGTGGAACAGCAATCTTGATATTTTTTGTGCAGGGATCTTTTTAAAATACTGATTCGAAAAAAACGAAACAGATCCAAGCTTTTTAGTGGAATCATTATGCGGGCGCAATTCAAATTGTCGCTATAGACCAACGTTGCCAACCTTGGTAAAGGTATTCTGAAGTTGGAATAGACCTATTAAGGTTGGTAACTTTGGGACATTATGGAATGTACCCCGGTTTGGTGTTGTAGAATTTTTTCTTTAAAATCGGTTCTACTTTTTGCTTCTCTTACTTCAAAGATATGGGTACTGGATTTTGTTTTCTGACTAACACGCTTACCCAGTTTTTATCACGCAATGTTTCTCCTTTTTCATTCCAGGCAATCATGGCTTTTTCTAAACCTTCTTTTAAATACAGTAGTGTTTTTCTTCTATTCAGGTTAAATTTTACGCCTGTTATTTTTTCTTCATAAATTAATTTTTCTTCATTGGTATAAAACTGCACTGTGGTGGTTGTTTTATCATGAATATTACCAACCAATACCCAAAATCCACTATTAGGAATTGTATTTCTTTTTTGCGCTGATACTTTTATTGATGACATTGAAAGAGCAAGAAAGATCAAAAAGAAGGCCGGATACTTTTTCATAAAATGAGTTTTAATGTTGAGAAATTTTAATTAAATATTTATTGTTCTGCTTAATAAAAGTAAAGTGCCTGCAAGGCTGATTTTTATTTAATGGATGAAAACCATTTTATTCAGGTCAGAAGATAGATTGATAAAGACCAGGAACTTTAAGACGATGAAATGCAGTTTGTCTGCCTAAAAGCGTTGTTTGTCTATAAAAATCAAAAACATTTTGTAATGGAACCTTATTTTGTAAATTTGAGTAGCATTTTCTTATGCAAAACGATTTATCAAATCAATTTATTGACCGTTTATTGAAACAACGGGTTTTGTTACATGTTCTTTTCTGGATTATTGTAACAATATATTTTACTTTTGGGTATGGCAACCCGGGGCATTATAAAGTAGAGTTATTCCGATCCCTTGCTTTTTTGCCCAATCATATCTGGCTGATATATATTTTCTTTTATCTTTTAATTCCCCAATTCCTTTTAAAAAATAAATTGATTCTGTTTTTTGTGGGCTTGATAATTTGCATAGCTGCTTCCTTATATTTTTCGTATTTGATTAATTTTAAATTTCTGGGAGCGAAAGGAATTGAAATTCCTACAAAATGGAGTTTTGGTCTCTCTTTAATTGGCAATTTGACGATTCTTGGAATTGCGGTATCTATCAAAATGTTGAGATATTGGTATAAACAAAAGCAGGAAATTTTGCAGACAAAGCAGGAACAACTTACTGTAGAACTACAAATGCTAAAATCGCAAATCCATCCGCATTTTTTATTCAATACGTTAAATAATCTTTATTCATTAACTCTGGAGCAATCCAAACTTGCCGCGCCGGTTGTTCTGAAATTATCTAATTTATTGCGCTACATGCTTTATGAGTGTAATTCAAATTTTGTGCTATTGGAAAAAGAAATTGAGATTATGAATAACTATATTGAATTGGAAAGGATCCGTTATGGTGAGAGATTGGATATATCAGTAAATTATTCAGGTGATATTAAAGGGAAACTGATCGCTCCGTTACTTTTTTTGCCTCTTCTGGAGAATTGCTTCAAATATGGCATTAGTGAGCAAATAGATCAATGCTGGATAAGTGTTGATTTACATGTAGAAAATGATGAATTGAAATTTAAACTGATTAATAGTAAAACTAATTCTGAAAATGGAGAAATTGCTGCCGGCGGTATAGGTTTGCAGAATGTTCAAAAAAGAATTCAATTGCTGTATGGTAATAATTATACTTTGAAGCTTTTGCCAACAGAGGATCATTACACCGTCTCGTTAACGCTAAACTTAAATTCGCAAATGCCTTCCGTTTCAAATGTGGTTCAGCTATCTAATAAACAATCTCAATTGTATGAAACTAAAATGTTTGTTGGTGGATGATGAGCCGCCTGCATTAAAAATATTGAAATCTTATGTTGAAAATATTGACAACCTTGAATTGGTAGCTTTGTGTAAGAATGCTTTTGAAGCAATGAAAGTACTTCAGGAAAAGCAAGTTGATTTAATGTTTCTTGATATAAAAATGCCCAAACTGCTTGGTACCGAATTTTTAAGAACGCTTCGCAATCCGCCGAAAGTTATTTTTACAACAGCTTATAAAGATTATGCTTTAGAAGGGTTTGACCTGGATGCAGTTGATTATTTATTAAAGCCGATCTCGCTGGAGCGTTTCATAAAAGCCATAACTAAATTGTATGATAAATCTGATCTTTTACCTATAAATATAACAGAAAACAACACTTCCTTTGGAACGCCGTTCTTATATTTCAGGATAGAGCGAAAAATGGTAAAAGTAATGCTGGATGAAATTTTATATATCGAAAGCCTTAAAGATTATGTAAAGATTATCCGTGTGAAAGAAAAGCCTTTGTTGGTAAAACAATCTATCAGTTCTCTTGAGGATATGTTACCCGAAAATCAGTTTGCAAGAATACACAGGTCTTTTATTATTGCTATTAATAAGGTTACCGCTTTTACACGCCAGGATGTGGAAATAAATCAGGTAGAAATTCCAATTGGAAGATTATACAATCATCAGATCAGTAAGTTTTCAAAAACTGTTTAGTGAGTGCAACAATCGTTCTGAATTATTAAAAAATTTCTTGCTAAAATAAATTATTCCCTTACCTTCGCAATCCCAAAAAAAGTTCTTTAATAGAAATCATTGAATGGGAGTTTCTAATCCTGGTAACAATCAGGACGGGAACGTTAACACCAAAAATTTAATTATGGCAAAAGAAATAACCGCCTACGTCAAGCTCCAATGTAAAGGAGGACAGGCAAATCCCGCACCGCCAATAGGCCCTGCACTCGGTTCAAAAGGTATTAATATCATGGAGTTCTGTAAGCAATTCAATGCAAGAACACAGGATAAACAGGGGAAAGTTCTTCCCGTTCTCATTACAGTTTATGGCGATAAATCATTTGATTTTATCATTAAAACGCCTCCCGCAGCTGTACAATTGAAAGATGCTGCAAAAATCCAAAGCGGTAGTAAAGAGCCAAACAGGGATAAAGTAGGTAAAGTATCCTGGGACCAGGTAGAAGAAATTGCCAAAGATAAAATGGCAGATCTGAACGCCTTTAGCCTTAACAGCGCTATGAAAATGGTGGCAGGTACGGCACGCAGCATGGGCCTAACCGTAGATGGAAAAGCTCCGTGGGAAAACTAAATTGTAAAATGATCACCGGCTTATCCGGGATTTAAACTTTTGAACAAAATGATTACTAAAAAAAGAAAAGAAGCCAACGCTAAAGTTGACCAGAATAAATCTTATTCTTTAAAAGAGGCTTCAACACTGGTTAAAGATATAAATACTACTAAGTTTGACAGTTCTGTTGATCTTCATATCCGCCTCGGTGTAGATCCGAAAAAAGCGGACCAGGCAGTTCGTGGAACGGTTTCCCTTCCTCATGGTACAGGAAAAACCAAGAAAGTATTGGTGCTTTGCACTCCTGATAAAGAGCAGGCTGCTAAAGATGCCGGTGCCGACTTTGTAGGTCTCGATGAATTTATTTCTAAAATAGAAGGTGGCTGGACAGATGTAGATGTGATAATTGCTACTCCTTCTGTGATGCCTAAGATAGGCAGGCTTGGTAAAGTGTTAGGCCCAAGAAACCTGATGCCGAATCCTAAAACAGGAACCGTTACTAATGATGTGGTAGCTGCTATTAATGATGTAAAAGGCGGTAAAATTGCTTTTAAAGTAGATAAAGTTGGTATCGTTCATGCGTCCATTGGCAGAGTTAGT
>CAJDUV010000066.1_pt1 | contig 15362 bp, 15 predicted proteins | sample 7391201 | NCBI WGS metagenome assembly CAJDUV01 (sample SAMEA7055680, study PRJEB34461) | soil metagenome | biome: terrestrial ecosystem; feature: Peninsula; material: soil | place: Antarctica | collected 2016 | reverse complement strand
ACGGGATCTATAATGGCTGATTTGAAATACAAATGCGGAAGAAAAGTGCCGAGATAACTGATAGCCCAGATAAACCCAAACCGTGGTGATTTATATTTTTTACCGATAAAAAAAAAGGTAACTAAAGTGATGATCCCAAAAATAGCATTGGGAAATCGTGCTGCAAATTCATTGATCCCAAATACTTTCATAGCAGACGCCTGTAGCCAAAAGAAAAAAGGCGGTTTTTCGGCAAAAGGCTGAAAATTAATTTGTACACGATGATAATTTCCGGTAACGATCATTTCCCGTGCCGACTCTGCAAAGTTGATTTCATCCCAGTCGAAAAGATGGACCCTTCCCAGGAATGGAATGAAAAAAATAATACCCGATAAAATGATTATGGTAAGATATAAATTGCTTTTGTTTTGATCATTTATTGGGTTAGCAATTTCCATTTAAATATTTTAAGTTTGGTAAGAAAGTACAGCACGGAAACTTTTAACACGCCTAATCCATAGGTGATACTTCTTTTTAAATTGATTGAAGAAGCTTCTTTAAAATATTTTGTAGGACAGGTAATTTCCGCTATTTCAAAACCGTTATAAAAGATTTGTGCTACCATTTCATTGTCAAAAATAAAATCATCTGAATTTTGATGATAATTTATTTTCTCTAGAACATCTTTATGATAAGCGCGGTATCCGGTATGATATTCTGAGAGCTTCTGATTCATTAAAATATTCTGAAATAAAGTGAGGAACCTGTTTGAGACGTATTTATATAAAGGCATGCCTCCTTTTAATGCGCCCCCTCCCAAAATACGACTTGCGAAAACCACTTTATAAAGATCATTTCCGATTACTGAGATCATTGCCATCAGCAGCTTTGGTGTGTATTGGTAATCGGGATGAAGCATGATAATAATATCTCCGTTTAATTCCAGGGCTTTATCATAACAGCTTTTTTGATTGCCGCCGTATCCTTTATTACTTGCGTGTTCTATAATATGTTTGATGCCAATCCTTTTAGCAACCTCTATCGAATTATCGGTACTATTATCATCCACCAACACAATTTCATCTACCACATCCCGGGGTATTTCAGCAATTGTTTTTTCCATCGATTACTTTTTTATCTTTATACATTTAATGAATAGGGATTAAAATAAAAATTATTTTTCGCAAAGTAAGCGATTAACCTACACACAAAAAAAATTGCCGCAACCAAGACAGCAATTAGTTTGAATCAATTAACAAATATGGAATTTTCATTGAAAAAGTTGTAAAGTTTTTATATTCATAAAATGAGCTGATAATGTTGACTTTAATAATGAATTATCCGTTCTACTGAGGTTTCGTACTTTCTAAGGAATAAATTAGTAGGTTTTTCCAGGATAAATTATTCACTATTTTGCCGTATTTAAAAGTCTGCAGAAATTATTGCTTTTAACCTTCGTAGAAAAGTTTATTTAAAAAAAAGAGGCTACATTTTTGCCTGCACTATCATTTCATCCATTGTAGGAATCGGGCTTCCGCCGGCTTTTTCCAGTGTAATAGCGAATGCCTGCACGCTGCCAAATGATTTCATTTTTTGAATATGGTAAATTCCTTTTTTCGTGGCTATCATTCCTGCATCAACAGGTTTGCCATCTACAATAGCCCAAAGCTGGTATTGCTTGCCGGTAGGCACTTCAGGTAAATTAGTAGGATCTACATAAACTTGTCCTGTATTTTTCATCCAGAAAATTTTGGCCAATGCATCGGCAGTCATTGCCTTATTATCTTTTTCCTGCTGCTCCATTTTTACCTGGGCCAGTTGTAACTCTTTTGAGGTGTTTTTGTATTTATTATAAAAAGAATAAGTAAGAATAATACTTTCTATTAGAAATATTACGATTGCTGCTGCTATTAGTTTGTAGAAAAATGGAATGCGGTAAACATTCTTGACAACCGGTGTTGCATGCAAAAGCGGTTTTTCTTTTTCTATTGCTTGTGATGCTATTTTATTTAATAATTTTTCTTTTAAAAAGGCATCAGGTTGTATTGCATTTGCCTGGGCATAATCTTCAAGCGACGATTCAATCTCATTCAATTCCTGCCTTAATTCAGGAAATTTTTGCAAATATTCCTCCACCATTACTTTTTCTTCGGGAGAAGCAATTCCCAAAGCGTAAAGCTCAAGTAAACCAGATGATATAAATTCGGTTTTGATCAATTTTATTTTAAAATTTTTCTTAATTCCATTATTGCCGTCCTCATTCTTGTTTTCACGGTACCTAAAGGGATTATTAGTTTTTTCGAAATTTCATCTTGCGTAAAGCCTTCAAAATAAGCAAGGTCAATTATTTGTTTTTGGTCAGCTTTAAGAAGGCTCACCTGTTTTCTGATACCGAGCGCATCAAAGCTTTCAGCCGGGTTAATATTATTCTTATTGCTTAAATTATTTACGGAATTTTCTGTGTTTAAGATTTTTGATTGTTTCTTGTAGCTCTTACTTCGTATGGTATCTATCGTTAAATTTCGTGTGATATTCAACATCCATGTAAATAGCCTCCCTTTGGTGTTGTCGTAGCTGCCTATATTATTCCATATTTTCAAAAAAGCTTCCTGTAACACATCTTCAGAAAGCTCATTATCCCCGAGCATTCTATATATGATACCATTCAGAGCACCGGAATAATTATCGTATAAATACGCAAAAGCCGATTGGTCTTACTTTTGAGTAAAGCAACCAATTCTTCTTCTGAATATTTAATTTTTGAGGACAAATATTAGTTTATAGATGATTTTCCTGGTTGTGTTAATCTTTTATTATAAAGATAAGATATTTTCAAAAATGTAAATCCGCTTTTTTTAAGTCAATTATTTTTCAAAAAACGCAACGCTTCCGCCTACCCAGTCTTTGTCCATATTATACCTGACACCTATCATTTTGCCTTTACTCAAACGGGCAAGATTGGTTACGGCTACAGGTCTTTTTTCTCCTTTCTTCCAAAAATAAAAAATTCTGATTTCTGCTTTAGCAGGAATATCCGGTGTTTTAATAATATCCGCGTATTTTACTTTTCTTTGTAATATCCAGTTTTCCGGATCAGTTATTCTGTTTATATCTTCTTGTTTTATATCAATGATGACGCCCTGGCCTGCAAATGAAAATAGTGGTTTTAAAACGAAATTTTCCAGATCGCCCGGAAGCTGTGTTACCTCATTTAAGAAAAAAGTTTCGGGAACATAAGGACTTTGTATGAAAGGAAGTGTGTATTTACTGATGCGATAAAACCAGTTTGGATGTGGCGCCCACTCTACGTCTAAAGGCTGCGTGATGTCAACCACAGGGCCTAAATCCTTTTTTATCTGATCCAGTTCATCAAAAATAATGCGGTTGTATATTCTTTTTACTTCAATGTTTTTTCCTTCTTTTCTGTAAAATAATTTTCTTCCTTCCTGAACCAATTCTGTAAGGTTTACAATTGGGATACCAAGGTAATCCTGTGTGCAATAAAAATCTATTTTTGTTTTTTGTTCGTGAGGGTTTATTTCTAATAAAATTACATTTTGAGTATCATAACCGCCAAGGATAATGTCTCTTAAAAACTGCACATAGGTATCATCGTTATATCCATTCAGGTAATGAGAATAATTTTCAGGAATATCGAAATGTTTTTGAAGTACCTGCGGATAATAAACCTGGAACGCAAATAAAGATGGGAAACCCTGCATTTCGATTAATTGTGGTTCCAATTCGCCTTTTTCATTTTCGCAAATACCAAAATCAAAAGCAATAAAATCGGTATGCTCATTTTCATTGGGCACATTATCTTTTTTTGGAATTGCGCGATCTGTCAACTTTTTAAATCCCGGACTTACAATAATATCCACGATTGATTCGCAGGTATCAAGCATTTTCTTAGTAAAGTCTTTCGGAATAAAAACGGGAGTTTCCGCTACACGAAAAGTAATATTGCCAGGATGTTTACTGTTTAAGTCTTTTAAAAATTGGTTGTATTTTTCTTCTGTAAAATTGGCGTTGAATTGTGATCGTAGTTCCGGTACCATTGAAAAATATTATAGATTTAGAAATAGATATTAAGTATCAGTAATTAAAATTGTGTACTTTACAAAACCAAAGTAATCAATAATTGGTTATTATGTTATCAATGGCCAAATTAGGGTCCGTATCAAAATGGCGCAAATTGCCAACCTTAAAACCTCCATCTCTGCATTCATAAACACTTTTTGCAAGGTTGGCAACTTTTAATAAGGAGCGAAAATTTTGAATTGCAGCACCTATTACGCCGCTTTTACCGCATGCAGGCAATTCAAGGCGATATTTAAAAAGTTAGGAAGAATATGAGAAAAGGTCCATAAAATTTTATCGGGATCATTCAATTGTTCTATCATAGACTTCCATTTTTTTTCACCATGATTTTCTATGACTGTTTTCTTTTTATCATCGGTTTGAAGATAAATGCCCATTCCAATAGCATCAGCTTCGGGGTGAAACTGGGTACCGATGAGATAATCGTTGAATCTCACTGCCATCACTGCCCTTTCGTGCGGTACGTGAGGTCTTTCTTTTTCGATACAAAGTATTTTAGCCCCTAGTTCCTTTAAACGGTCGTGATCAGGCTGTATCAATTGGAAATCGCGGCTATCTACGGCATAAAAAGGATTTGACATCCCTTCAAATACCGGTTCGTTTTCCCCGTCAGGCAGCAAGTGCATAGGAAATACTCCAAAAGAGTTGGATTTACGCTTGTTAATTACACCGATCTTATAATATCTGCTGGCAATTTGAAATGAGTGGCAGATACAAAATATATATTTCTTTTCATTTTTAGAAGGATCATTATTCCATTCCTCCATTGTTTTAAGCCAGTTTAAAAAAAGGGTGTCCCATTTCTTTCCTTCACTTTTTGTTGGGCTTCCAGGCCCGCCGGTGCTTATATAAATATCATGCTCTGTACCTGGTAATTCATTTTTTTGCCTTACATCGAACACCTGTGAAATAATATTCAGGTGGTTTATTTCCCCAAATTGATTAATGATCTGCCTTATGCCGCGCATACCCTGGTTTTCCAGACCGTCGTAAAGATCTAAAATTGCTATTCGCAAAGTTTGCTTTTCATTAAAATTCATTATGCAAATGTAATTACTATATGGGAAAGTGAATATAGGGTGTAAAAAAATCTGCAATAAAAATTGGGAATTTGCTACTCCGCTTCATTACCCCGAAATCAGACGCTACGGTTGGCGTCAACCGGCGACAATTATTATATATACACCATTTTCAATAAATTCATTATCAACGGCTTAGCGTATGCTTTTTGTTGCACCTCAATGCAGAAAATTTTGAATTAACTCTAAGTGAGATTTCCTTTCTTTTAAATTTTAATTACATTTAATCAATTGTTTTAAGCGGTTTCAACAACTTAGGTCCATAGTAGAACCGGTCATTCAATATGATCTTATTAACCTACTTCTTCCAGGAACAATTGTCAATAAATGAAATGCATCTTATTTAATTCTATCAAGTTTTTTTAATGATCATTTTTTAAAACTAATTCAGCAGCAAATACAGCCAACCTTAGTAGAAACCATGATTTGTATTACATTCCACCTTATTAGCTTATCTTAAATTATCTATAAAATATATTGTATGAAAATTGAAATATAGCAACTTGTACACTCATTTTATTTTGACAACCTTACTTCTGACAGTCCTAATCAAAGATGTCATTTGCTGAAGAATAGGAGAAACTTATCAAATTCTAAAAAAAAGCTTTGGAAAAAATAATAAGGTGGAATTTTTTTTGAAGAAACAATGCTACTAAGGTTAAAGCAGACATTTGAATCATTAGAAAGAAATTTGCTGATCAATTAAATTTATATCAAATGCTTAGTTTATGCCGATTTTGTTGTCCCCAAGAGCAGGATGAATTTGAAATGCACCCTGTAAAATCAACATTAAGAATTAGGAATTTGCTACTCCGCTTCATTTCGAAAAATTCCTGGGATTTATGCCGGAGTTTTGTGTTAATTTCAGATGTTGAAATGAGACAACAGGTATCAAAAACCAGGAACCCACAGCCAGTCCGACCTGCGGTGCCGACCTAACCGGCTACTCCGCCTCATTATCCCGAAATCTTTCAGGAGGGATTTTTGTTTGAGTTTTGTGGCAATCCTAATAGATGAAATTACAATTGACTTATTACTTATAACTTATTACTTTTTAGTTTTACTTTTGTAAAAAAAATTATGGCTGATCAACCACAGACACCTAACCAACTTAACATAGAAATTTCTGAAGAAGTATCGGAAGGAAGCTATGCTAACCTGGCGATTATTACCCACAGCCATGCAGAATTTGTAATTGATTTTGTGAACGTGATGCCCGGTACGCCTAAAAGTAAAGTAAAAAGCAGGATCATTCTTACTCCCACACATGCAAAGCGCTTTATGAAAGCCATGATAGACAATGTGAAAAAATTTGAATCGGTAAATGGTACTATACAAGATATAGAAGCGGTTGAATTGCCATTAAATTTTGGTGGGCCTACAGCACAGGCATGATTTTTAGTTCGTAGTTTATAGTTCGTAATTGGAACTCTGAATTCAAACCAAAGGAATTGGTCCTGAAGATCTGTTCATTTGAGCTTTCAATCCGAAATCCTTCTAAAAGATCCCAATACATGTAATCGTAAAGATTGAATTGCAGAGCATTCTTGCTTTTTGCAAAATTTTTAAATCTTCAAAACTTTTGAATAATAACCATAAAATTATTCAATTTGAAAAATGACCAACACTGAACGAGGATTTAAAAACTAAATCAATCCTTCATCTGCAAAGCTGTAATAGCCTTCGTCACTTACTATTACATGGTCAACTACCTGAATCTCTAATAATTTTCCCGCTGCTCTTAATTTCTCGGTTAATTCCTCATCCTGCCTGCTTGGCCTTAAACTTCCGCTTGGATGATTATGGCAAAGTATGAGTGACGTAGCTTTTACTTCCAGCGCTTTTTTAAAGATAATTCGCGGATCTACTATAGTGTGGGTTATGCCTCCGGTGCTCATTACTTCAAAGTGATTTATTTTATTCGCGCGGTTTAAAAAAACAACGGCAAAAACTTCGTGTGAATAATCTTTTAAAGAAGTTTTCAAAAATTCTGCCAACTCTTTGCTTGACCTTCCGGTTTTTCTGGTTAATATATCAGAATTTGATCTTCTTCGCCCCAATTCTAAAGCGGCAGCTATAGTAACGGCTTTTGCTTCGCCAATACCTTTTATTTCCATTAATTCATGCAGGGAAAGTTTACCCAATTCATCGAGATTATTTCCACCTAAGTAAAGCACTTCCTTTGCCAGGTCAACGGCAGAACGATTTCCGCTTCCGGTATTTATTAAAATAGCAAGTAACTCAGAATCGCTGAGGCTTTCTCTTCCTTTCAACAATAATTTTTCCCGCGGCCTGTCGTCTACTGCCCAATTTTTTATAGAAGTGGAAGACTTGTTAACACTTTCCATGAATTTGAGTTTATTTCCAAAAATATATATTATAATTTCGCCGGACTAATTATCCTCCTATTATAATTTCTTTTATGCATCCAAATGTAAAAATATTTTCAGGAACAGGGTCGCAATACCTGGCGAACCAAATTGCATTAAGGTTTGGCGAGCCTTTAGGCAAAATAAATATCCAAAAATTCAGCGATGGCGAAATTGGTGTGGAATACCTTGAAAGTATTCGTGGTCAATTTGTGTTTTTAATTCAAAGTACGTTTTCGCCCACTGATAATCTGATGGAATTGTTGTTGATGATAGATGCGGCAAAGCGGGCATCAGCCTACAAAGTAATCGCTGTAATGCCGTATTACGGATATGCACGCCAGGATAGAAAGGATAAGCCGCGCGTAGCTATCGGGTCCAAATTAGTTGCAAATATGATTGTTGCAGCAGGCGCCGACAGAATTATTACCATGGATCTTCATGCGCCTCAAATACAAGGTTATTTTGATATCCCAGTTGATCACCTGGATTCATCTGCAATTTATATTCCTTACATTGAAGACCTTAATCTTGAGAACCTGACTTTTGCTGCGCCGGATGTTGGAAGCGCCAACCGCATCAGGGATATTGCAAGCTACTTTGAAGTGGATATGGTTATTTGTGACAAGCATAGAAGGAGAGCCAATGAAATAGAAAGTATGGTAGTAATTGGTGAAGTTACTAATAGGGACATTGTATTGATAGATGACATTTGCGATACCGGAGGTACACTCTGTAAAAGTGCCGGGTTATTAATGGAAAAAGGCGCCAGGAGCGTGCGTGCTTTTTGTACTCATCCTGTGCTTAGCAATAATGCTTATGAAAATATTGAGAATAGTGTGTTGGAAGAATTGGTTGTGTGTGATACGATACCCATAAAAAATAAAATTTCAAAATTAAAAGTAGTTTCGGTGGCGGATCTTTTTGCAATTGCCATTAGGAATGCGTATGAAAACAAAAGTATCAACAGCCTTTTTATAAGAAGCAAAATGTATAAGAAAAACAAAGCCAGAGTATAACAGGGTTTTTAAATTTTGCAAGGTTTCAGATTTTAGAGTTCCTTCTGGCTTTTCAAACCCACCGTATTCCTTTTCTTTTTTTATTGAAAAAAGAAACAAAAAATTATTTGCAAAATTCATTTTTATTTTTAAGGTAGCTGATGAGGGAGCTTCACTTAGTTCAATGATAACCCGAATGTGTGGCGTCGTTTGTGCGGCAAGCTCAAAGCCTGCCTGATTTGACGGAGAAAAAAACTCTTCGATGTAATTCTTACTTCCACCATAGTTTGAATGCCGGTTGTTGCAATACTGAAACCAAGAAAAGTCTCAATTCCATTCCTGTTGGCATTTTTTTTCATTTTTTTAATAAGAGAAATAAAAAGAATATAAAGTCCATGCATCAAAACACTGCTTTTTGTTGTCCTACTATATTAAATGTTATTTAAATTTTTAACGTCATTTATTTTATAACTTTTTTATTTACCAATATGCATACAAAAGCTTTCGTTTATTTAAGAAAATCATCTTCCTGTTTTTGCATTTCCTTTATTCTACTCTTTTGTTTTTCTATGCCGTTTCAAGTTTTTGCGCAGACGAAAACCATTACAGGAAATGTAAAGGGTACAGATGGCGATCCACTTTCAGGAGTTACAGTTCTTGAGAAAGGTACCAGCAATGGAGCTGCAACAGACGCTTCGGGTAATTTTTCCATTACAGTCGCTAATGACAATGCTTCGCTTATCATTTCCTCTCTGGGTTATCAATCGCAAACGATTGTATTGGCCGGCCGTTCGGAAATTTCTGTAACCTTGCAGGGAGCGGCAGCCACCCAATTAGAACAAGTAGTTGTAGTTGGATATGGCACTCAAAAACGACGGGATCTTACAGGGTCTATTGCATCTGTGCAAGGAGCAGATCTTGCCAAACAGCCGGTGGTAACAGCCACGCAGGCATTGCAGGGAAAAGTAGCCGGGGTGCAAATAATCAGTTCCGGCCAGCCTAATTCGTTGCCTACTGTAAGAATAAGAGGTACTGGCTCTATGCTTGGTGGTGCTAATCCTTTGTATGTAGTAGATGGAGTAATTACAGATGATATTAGAAATATTAACTCAGCAGATATTGTAAGCCTCGATGTGTTGAAGGATGCATCTGCCACAGCAATTTATGGAATGCGCGCTGCAAATGGTGTATTAATTATAACCACCAAAAAGGGCCGCGTTGGCAAACTGATTGTTAGTTATGATGGAAGTGCAGGTATAAAAGAAGCCAGCCATTTGGTGAATATGGCTGGCGCGCAACAATATGCCAATTATTTAAATGAAGCCAGTGTTTACTATGGTTCCGGAGATAGCCTAATACCGTAATACTGATTGGTTTGATGCGATTCTAAGAAGAGGATTTTGGCAAAATCATAATATTTCCTTGTCAGGAGGTAGCGAAAAAATAAATTATTTTTTAAGTGCGGGCTATATTACGGAAGAGGGAATTGTGAAAACAAATGATTTTAAAAGGTTCACCCTTCGGTCAAATAATGAATATAAAATTTCAAATGCCATAAAACTTTCCACACTCATTTCTTATAGTAGGGGCAATTCACGCGACGTAAACTTAGCCGTTTTTAATAACGCTTATCGTGCTGCTCCCTACGTAGCTGCCAAGCAGGGTAATCTTTATGGAAATACTTCTTTGTCAAATAATGTAAGCAACCCGCTATTAGGATTAGATAAAAATTATAGCGGCGGCATTGATAATCGTTTACAAAGCACCGTAGCTTTAGATATTAAGCCGGTAAAATGGCTCACCTTCCACTCATCTTTTGGAAGTGATTTGGATTTTTTCAACAATACTGCTTTTGCCTACAAATATGCGAATATAGGCACCAGTAGTGTTTTTATAGAGCAGGGCGGAAATGAAGTGCGGCAAAAAAGTTCATTGAATATTAACCGGAATAACACTACCCGGTGGGTATGGGATAATACGCTTACTGCAGTAAAATCTTTTGGAGCTCATAATTTTACTTTGCTGGCAGGTACAACGGCTGAAGAATTTACATTCAATTCTCTCTCAGGCAGCAGAACCGATGTGCCGGAAGATAGAAACGAATGGTACCTTGGCACCGGTACTACTTCCAGCGTGAATAATGATAATACCGGAGATAAATATCATCGAAATTCATACATTGGAAGGCTCAATTATAACTATGACGAAAGGTACTTATTAACAGCCACTATAAGGGCTGATGGCACTTCAAAATTTGCATCAAATAATCACTGGGGCTATTTCCCATCCGTAGGGGTGGGTTGGAATATTTCAAAAGAATCATTCATGTCGTCTCAGAAGATATTTGATAATTTAAAACTGCGGGGCAGTTATGGCAAGGTGGGTAACGATCAGATTCCTTCCAACACTTATTTAAATCTTGCTTCCATCAACCTGCCTTACTTTTTTGGAACCACTCCGGCTTTTGGAATAGCTTTTACTCAGTTACCCGATCCTAATGTTAAGTGGGAAATCACCGAAGAATATGATCTCGGTTTGGATTTTGCACTATTGAAAAACAGGTTATCAGGTGAAGTGGATTATTATAACAAAAAAGTAAACAATGCATTGATCAATATAAATATCCCCGGTACCTTACCTGATGCTGACTCCAGATATACTACCAACGCCGCCAGTTTTGAAAATCGTGGAGTGGAAGTAACGCTGAACTGGAAAGATAATGTGGGCAAAGACTTCGGTTATAATATTGGTGGCAATGTGTCATTCAATACCAACAAGATTACCGGATTATATGGAGGCCAGGCATTGCTGGATGGTGGCAATGCGAAAGGCTTTACAACTAAGTCCGACAATGGCGTACCGATTGGCAGCTTCTTCCTGTTGCAGGCTGATGGAGTGTTTAAAGATTCTGCACAAATTGCGGGTTCTGCGCAACCTGGTGCACAGCCCGGAGATTTAAGATATAAAGACATTAGTGGGCCAAACGGGAAACCCGATGGGAAGATTGATGATTTTGACCGGGCCTATTCCGGATCTTATCAGCCTAAAATGACCTTTGGTATTAATGGAGGGGTCAATTATAGAAATTTTGATTTGAGTGTTGGAGCTTTCGGCACCACCGGATCAAAAATATATAATGGCAAAAAACAGTCAACCGGAACAGACCAAAGAGATAATATTGAAACAAAAGTGGCAAACGGAAGATGGACACCAAATAATCCCAATTCAGATATACCGAGAGCGAGCTTAACGCAGCTTCCTAACTCTACCTATTTTCTTGAGAGCGGTGATTTCCTCAGAATTAATAATCTTACCATAGGATATACAGTTTCTGAAAAAGTATTATCAAGATATAAAATACAAAGATTAAGGGTTTATGCAACTGCTCAAAACCTGGCCACCTTCACTAAATATTCCGGCTTTACACCGGAACTTTATAATCCAGGTGATGGTAGTCATCCTGCTGGTAGCGCTCTTAACGCAGGCATTGAGTTAAATGCATTTCCTTCTGTAAGAACATGGGCTTTTGGTATCAACTTATCATTTTAATTAAAACTATTATGAAGCACAAAATATTGTTTTATTCTTCTGTTTTCACCGCAATGCTATTCGCAGCGGGTTGTAATAAAAAGTTTTTAGATGTACCCGCGCAAGGACAAATTGATGAAGCTGCTGTTTTGCAAGACCCTGGTGCAGCCAATAATTTAGTAACCGGCGTTTACAATTCTCTTTACCTGGGCGGTTTTGGCTCTAACACGGTAGGTTTCCTTTATTGTGTGACATTAGATGAGGCATCTGATGATGCGGACCCTGGAAGCACGCCGGGAGATAATTCCAATGGAGAAAAAATTGCCAATTTTACTGCCACATCAAATGTGTTCTTCTTTGATAATCTATGGAAAGGTAATTATGCAGGTATTAACCTGGCAAATAAAGCAATAGATATACTCAACAGAGCCACATTTGATACCGCTACAAAGAACCGGTTAAAAGGTGAAGTAAGTTATTTGAGGGGTTTGTATTATTTTAATTTAGTAAGAATGTTTGGGGGCGTGCCGATGATTATTACTGTTCCCGGCGTAAAAGATTTCCACTCTGATTCTTTGGTTACCAGAGTGTCAAAAGACGCTATTTATACTTTAATTATCAGTGACCTTCAGTATGCAGTTGACCATCTTCCTCAAAAAGGTAATGTCAATTCACAAACCGGCCGCGCAACTAAAGGAGCTGCCGAGGGCTTGCTCGCCAAAGTGTATATGTACCAGCAGAATTGGCAAAAAGTGTATGATCTTACATCAGATGTAATTAAATCAGGACTATATTCCCTGGTAAAAAATAAAGCAGATACACTTACAGACTATAATCTTATTTTCAGAGAAAAATCATCAGGAGGCGTAGGTGGTAATAATAATTCCGAATCTGTTTTTGAAGTTCAAACCGGTGTGAATATAACAGAAAATGCTATTAGTCCTTTATATAGCAACGGCCAGGGGCCAAGAGGAAAAGGGGGCTGGGATGATCTTGGCTTTGGATGGAATACGCCAAGCGCCAATCTTGCAGGATCTTATGAAGCAGGAGATACCCGTAGAGCAGGCACTATCATATTTATAAATCCTACGGTAAACCACGGCGGAGCAGGAAATGTTGGAACCGTTCTTTGGGATGGCCTTAGAATTCCAACACAGGATTCAGTTGCCAATCCAATGTATAATTACAAAGTTTATGTAAGCCCTCTTTAAATATGGTGAGAAACAGGGCAGGATTGTCTTCCTTAGCAACAGTTACCGTTAATGATGTTTGGAAAGAAAGGCGCTTTGAGTTAGCAATGGAACAAAATAGGTTTTTTGACCTTGTTAGAACAGGAAGAGCTGCTACGGTTCTGGGGCCAAAAGGTTTCGTAGCGGGAAAGAATGAAGTGTTCCCCATTCCGCAGGCAGAAATTGATTTAAGTAGTGGAAAATTGACTCAAAATCCGGGATATAATTAATTGGGTAATAAGTTTAAAAAATTAAAGAATGAAAACATATAAAATAATATCAATTCTTTTGAGCGCTGTTGTAGTTTTTTCAGGGTGTACAAAAGCAGATTATGGCGATAATGTGGTTAAAGGTGATCCTCCACCTGTGCCGGGCGGTTTTACGAACTCAGATCAGGTAGCGGCTGCTAATCTTGTAGCATACTGGGGTTTTGATGGAAGCAATAATGAAATTAAATCGAACACCGCACCAATAAAGGTCAATAATGCGTCCTTTACCACCGGTATTAAAGGACAAGCTTTACAACTAAATTCGGGCTTTTTATTATATCCCACTATAGCCGCATTAAGCAGTGCAAATGCCCTTTCGAGCTGCACCGTAAGCATGTGGGTCAATTTCTCAAATAACGGGTCTCAGGCATCGGAGTTTTTTGCATTAGCAAAAGATACTTCCAAGCAAAATGATTGGCTGGGCATTTTAAATATTGCCGCAGAAACCGGTCATTCCGCTTCTGATCAAAATATAGCTTTTCATAGCTGGATTGGGACTTATCCCAGCGGCACGAGACAATACATGATGAGATATGATGCTTCTTCGGAAAATCTTGACCTGTATGTAAATAACACAAGAGTGTCAAATAATAATTTTCGCCACAGGGGAGGATTTGGCCCCATTGTAATGCCCACGCCTACTCAGGTTTTAATAGGTGCTTTCCCCACTGCTATTACTGGTTTTAGCCTTTCCGGCAATCAATCCTGGCAGGCACTATTAACTGGTTCCATTGACGAAATAAGGGTGTTTAATAAAGCATTAAGTGATCTGGAAATAAGCGCCCTTTATAAATTGGAAAGACAGGGAAGATAATTCAATTTAAAGATTTCTCCTGTAAGTGAATTTTTTAATTTTTTATCAGAAAGTTTTTGGTAAAGGTGTAATTATTCATGTATTTATTTACCGTCTAAAATATTGGGCTGTTTGATGGGCTATCGTCTGTTTTAATATTTTAAAAATTTACATGGAGCTAAATATGCTTTTCAAGGGCATCTGTTTTTTATTACTCTCTTTATCTCCTTTTTCTTGCGGGAAAAAAGGAACGCCTAATCCTTTGCCTCCCCCCGTTCAGCCAAAAGATTTTATTTTCAAAAATGCTATTGTAAATAATTCATCCACCACAACCGGTATCTACCGTGTACAGGATACATCGGTTAAGATCGTGTTGAATTTTAATGTACCAGTAAGTGATTTAAGTATTTCATCGGGGATTTTATGGATTGAAAATGCAGGTGCTTCCATTTCCTTTTCGAATAGTTTAGCTAATGGCGATAGCAGCATTATCATTTATCCTTCGGCACCGCTTAAGTTTCTTACTAAGTATGTTATTTCAATTTCTACTTCTTTAACATCCAAAGAAAATGTTCACTTAAAGAGTACTCAAACTATTTCTGTAAGTACCGGAATTGATTCTACAACCAAATTTCCACTCATTTCTGATGATGCGTTATTAGATTTAATTCAAAAACAAACCTTCAAATATTTCTGGGATTTCGGCCATCCGGTTTCTGGAATGGCCCTGGAAAGAAATACCTCCGGGGATATTGTAACTACCGGTGGTACCGGGTTTGGCGTTATGAGTATTCTGGTTGGCATTAATAGAAATTTCATTTCAAGATCTGAAGGTTTGCAAAGAATAAATACGATAGTGAATTTTTTAAAAAGTAATTGCACCCGTTATCACGGTGCTTTTGCTCATTGGATAAATGGGGCCACAGGAGCAACGGTTCCGTTTAGTTCAAAAGATGATGGAGCAGATCTGGTAGAGACTTCTTTGCTAATGCAAGGGTTACTTTGTGCACGTCAATA
>CAJDUV010000003.1_pt1 | contig 15537 bp, 6 predicted proteins | sample 7391201 | NCBI WGS metagenome assembly CAJDUV01 (sample SAMEA7055680, study PRJEB34461) | soil metagenome | biome: terrestrial ecosystem; feature: Peninsula; material: soil | place: Antarctica | collected 2016 | reverse complement strand
CACCAATCATCGTAAGCATATTCGAGTGTATTTGAAACCGAAGTCCGGTTGGAATCCTGTGACACGTAACCGATATCCATGTACTGTCCAATTCCTTCATAACTGCGATGAGTGGCCGTCGTTACGCAGGCCTTCAGCGCTGCTTCGGCATCTCCTTTATAAACACCTTTAATGATGGCATCGGCAATAACAGAAACGCTGTGATAACCGCTCATACACCAGGTTTCATTTGCATACGTTGACCAAATAGGTAGCATTTTTAAAGAACTCTGATCATAGTGAGCGAGCATAGATGACACCATATCCGCATTGCGCGATGGTTGAATAATATTGAACAAAGGATGCAACGCGCGGTGCGTATCCCACAAAGAAAAGGTAGTATAATTGGTAAAGCCAACTGCTTTGTGATTGTTCTGATCCAGGCCTCGGTAATCTCCATTTATATCGGTGTATAAAGTGGGATTAATGAAGGTGTGGTACATCGCTGTATAAAAACTTATTTTATCACCTTCGCTCAAAGTGTTTACGGCAATGCGGCTAAGTTCTTTGTTCCATTGATTTTGTCCTTCCTGTTTCACTTTGTCAAAATCCCATCCCGGAATTTCACTGCGCATGTTCATAAGAGCATTTTCCTGACTAACAGGAGAAAGCGCCATTTTTATTTTGATTTTTTCACCTTCCTCTGTATTAAAATTAAAATACGCTCTGATCTTTCTGCCGGCAAGCTCAGGAAAGTTTTTGCTTTGATCAAACTTCCCCCAAAAACCCTTGTAAACCTGTTGCGGATCATAATTCTTATTACCATAACTGGTAAAAGGTTTAGAGAATGTCATGGCAAAATAAACAGTTCTTGTACGTGCCCAGCCAGACGTTTGGCGATACCCCGTTACGAGTGTATCGTTAATCACCCTCATGATAGTCCAAACATTTTTGTCGGGATAATTATAGATGCCACTAATCAGGTCTAAAATAATATGTGACTGATTCGATTTAGGAAATGTATATTGATGAAACCCCACCCTGGCGCTGGTTGTCAGCTCAGCAATAATATTATGATCTTCCAGTTTCACTTTATAATAATTAGCTTCCACCACTTCTGTACTGTGAGAAAATGCAGAACGATATCCGCTTTGAGATTTGTCTGCTGTTCCGGGATTCAGCTGAAGAGGACCGGTGGTTGGCATAATGAGAAAATCGCCAAGATCAGAATGTCCGGTACCACTAAAATGTGTATGGCTAAAACCAACGATGGTTTTATCGGCATATTGATATCCTGCGCAATAACTATAAACATCGGGATTGTATTTCCCGTCCTGCACATAGGATAAAGTATCTGTTTCCGGGCTCAGTTGCACTGCACCAAAGGGAACCGTAGCGCCGGGATAAGTATGGCCCATTTTTTCTGTACCAATAATAGGTTGTATGTACTGATAAAGTTGCTTTTGAGCCTGCATTGCGACAGAGACAAGAAAGCAGCAAATACTTAATGAAATTTTTTTCATATTAATTCGGTGTTTTAAGCTCGGAAGAACGCCCTGAACTTTTTATTTTACAATAATTTCTTTACAATTATTTTGATAAATTGTTTGCTTCATTCCTTCCTGCGAAATCTTTAATTCATTAAAAGTAGAATTTCTTACATCATCCAACACGACCGGCACACGAAAATCTTTTCTTTCACAAATCATCCTGATATTTGAAAATTGAATTCCTGTTGCATGCCTTGCAAATATGCCCCACGACGGAAGTTCTTTGAACATTGAAAATTCAGGATATTTAGCCGGTAATTCCGGAATTGTTTTTAACTGATCAAGAGGCACATTTGCATATTCGGGTTTACCTCCACCCGGATGAGTAATCTGAATATTTTTGAAAATTATGTCTGAAACTAATGCATCTGTCAACCCGGCAATTATTATTGCGGGGGAGATATTTCTAGGCTGGTCTTCTTCAGGTCCTTCATACCCGTAAGCTGCATCTGCCTTTGTTGCCGGAATATCTCCTGTTACATTGCTGATTCTCACGTTGGACAGCCGACCTTTTTTGCCGGGCACCCGTTCGCCAATTCTTAAAAATATCAGGTTGCCGGTATTTTTAGATTGAAGACTGTCAATTTCTATGTTTTCGATAAACCCGCCGTCTACCGCCTCTAACGCAATAGCAGACCTGTAGGTATCGAACACAATATTATTCAGGATTCGAACATTTTTAAATCCACCGTAAGAAGCTGTTCCAAATTTAATTCCGTTAGCGCTTGACCGTATCAGGTTATTTTGGATCAGGATATTATCGCACATTTTTGCCGGGTCATGCGATTTCAAACAGATGCCGTCATCAGCAGCATCGATGTAAGAGTTTGTCATCCGTACATCTTCGCAGTCAACGATATCAACGCCGTCCTGGTTCCAATAAGAGTTGCAATGAACTTTAATGCTGTCGATCGTCAGATTCTTACACTGATCGTAAGTCTGCGTCCAAAAAGCCGAGTTAGTAAAAGTGACACCCCTTATTATAACATCAATGCTTGAACGAAGATACACCAGCATCGGACGATTTTCCGCAGATCTACCATAAGAATAAGAATCTTTGATAAGACCTTTCTCAATAGCTTCCACCACATTTCTTGCAAGCTGATTTCCCTGGCCATCAATAACTCCCCTCCCTGTTATTCCAATATTTTTTTGGTCTACCGCAAATATCAAAGATTCAAAACCTGTTTTATCATAATCAAAAGGATTAAGAGAACCCAATATAACAGCCCCCTCTTCTAAATGCAGTGTAACATTAGATTTCAAATAAATTGAACCGGTAAGAAATTTGCCGACTGTAAACACCAATCTTCCGCCACCATTGGAGTTGATAAAATCAATTGCATACTGAATTGATTTTGTGTTGAGCGTTTTTCCGTCAGATTTTATTCCAAAAAATGAAACATTATAATCCTTCGCAAAAAGCGGAGCTACCTGCAAAAAAATAAAACCGATAAGCAAATATTTTTTCAAACTCATAATAGACTTTTTTTTAAGAACAGGAACCATGGCTTTTATACTTAACTATTAATCGTTTTTTTCTTCCACTATTTCCATTCTAATTTATGCTCCTACATTATTGTTTTACATTTTACACAAAATTCCATTAGTCCTCTTTCCTCATTTTATTACTATCCCTTTACAATTATTCTGATAAATATCTTTTTTCTTTCCTTGCTGAGATATTTTTAATCCGCTAAATGTGGATTCGCTTACATCATCAAGCACTATCGGCATACGGAAATCTTTGCGTTCACACTTCAATGTTATATTATCAAAATGAAGACCTGTTGCATGTTTGGCAAAAATACCCCACGCAGGCAATTCTTTAAACATAGAAAATTCAGGATATTGAGAAGGAAGCTCAGGGATGGTATTCAATTTATCGAGATCAACTTTTGCGTAACGCGGGTTTCCACCTCCTGCATGTGAAAGTGTGATGTTTTTGAATGAGATATTTGAAATTAATTCACCTGGTACTCCACTTATGATAATTGCCGGAGAAATATTTCTGGGCTGGTCTTCTTCCGGTCCTTCATAGCCGTAGCCCGCATCAGGTTTGGTAGCAGGAACATCTCCGGTCACATTGCTGATACTTACATTTTCAAGAGAACTTTTTTTACCGGCCACACGTTCCCCGGTTCTTAGAAAGATCACATTACCGGTATTAATAGATTGTAATCCATCAATTTCTATATCTTTTATATATCCGCCATCTACGGCTTCTAATGCAATGGCAGAACGGTAAGTGTCAAACACAATATTATTAATGATCCGCACATTCTCAAAACCTCCTTTAGAAGCAGTTCCAAATTTAATTCCGTTGGCACTGGTGCGTATTTTATTATTTTGGATCAAAACGTTTTTGCAAATTTTGGTGTCATCGTGCGATTTCAAACACACTCCATCATCCGCTGCATCAATAAAACAATTGGTTACAGTTACGTTTTCGCAGTCGACAATATCAACTCCATCCTGGTTCCAATAGGTAGTGTTATCGACAGTGACGCTATCTACAGTCAGGTTTTTACATTGATCATAAGTCTGATTCCAACTGGCAGAATTACGTAATGTAATTCCCCGTATCACAATATCCTCGCAATTACGAAAATTGATATTCATTGGCCTGTTTCCCTCTGATGGCCTCCCATATTTATAAGAGTCTTTCAACAAGCCTTTTTCAATATTGGCCACTACATTTCTCGCTACATCTTGTCCGCGCCCATCAATAATTCCTTTACCAGTAATACCTACATTTTTTTGATCGTATGCGAAGACCAATGCCGTAAATATTTTCTTATCGTAATCAAAAGGATTCAGCGAACCTACTAACACCGCACCTTCTTCCAAATGGATGGTTACATCTGACTTCAAATAGATAGAACCGGTAACGTATCTGCCTACATAGAAGACCAGGCGCCCTCCCCCATTCGTGTGAATAAAATCAATGGCATACTGGATTGACCTGGTATTTAAGGTTACTCCATCAGAATTTATTCCGAACAAGGAAGCCTTATAATCTTTTGCAAACAATGAACCCGACAGTAAGTAAATAAAAACGGTGAACAGCAATTTTCTAATAATCATAACTTGAAACTTTTATATTAATAAATTGTTACCGGGCCTACCAGGCCCATGGATTGCAGTGGCTGGTCTTTTCTTTTTTCGTTTGTCCAATACTGAGCTACTGCATTATCTTTAAGTGTCTTCATATAATTTCCCATAACGGTTACTACCTTTATTTCAATAGTATTTTCTCCATTTTTCAATAAACCTTCAAGAGGGAAAACTCTAGTACCATACCATTGGGTACCCACATCCAGGCCATTTACCGTCACTTGTGATATTCCAAATACTTTTCCAAGGTTCAAGTATTTCTTATTGCCGGCATCGGTTATGTCAAAAGAATTTTTATAAATTACCGTGCCGGAAAAATGCACATGATCCGATGTATCCTTTAAATCTGTAAGCACATCCATTTGGCCATTGGCAACGGTTCCGTCAGTGTGGTCGAAAGCAACCTGCCACTTTTTATTTATTGTTATATCGTCAGAGCCTGACAATGGTTGTGGCCTCCATTCGCTACCGTCTTTTTGATTATCAAAAATAATCAATTTTGCATCTGCCGGCCCTAAATCAATATTCAGTTTCCCTTCTGTCAGTTTTAATTTAAAACGCTTACCAGATACTGCATCCCACAGCCATGCCTGTTTCCGGTGAATGATCTGTTTTGGGAAAGTTGCCTCAAGATAATAATGATGCGAATCGCTTGAGTTGTTGAACATAAATATTTCCGCATCCTTAGCCTGGTAACGCACCTGGCTTACAAAAGGCTTGGGTATTCTTATTTTTACATAAGGCGTAATGTTATATTTTATTTGTATGCTCTGGTACCAGTCTATAAAATCGTTTTCTGGCCTGTCCAGAAAAATAAATCTGTCAGGGAAGTTTTTCATTTTGGCTACCCAGTCTTTTACTTCCCGGTCTTTTTCTATATAATCTTTCCAGCCTAATGATTTCTCAGGATAGGTTTCCAAACAAAATATTCTTCCTCCGCCAGAAACAAAATCATACATTTTTTTTGCTGTTGACGGATTGAGACTTGACACGTCTATCAGAAACAGGGTATGGTATTTTCTGTTACCATAGTTCATATAGCCGCTTTTAACTTCTGTATTTTGTATCACGTCTTCAGACACATAATCACAGGCATTCCCATTTTGATGCATGGCCTCCCAAACGAGCATTTGATATGCAGGATAAACTAAGGTAGGAAATGGCTCATTTTGTGCCCCATACTTGCCCCACATATCCGGGAAGGGTGCTAACAACGCAATGTCTGCAAACATAGTAGCCTGTTGCAATAAAGCAGACAACCTGGTACGGTAATCGGTGTAATGTTTAAAGTATGGCCAGAAATTATTTTTTTCATTAAAATAACAACCATAGGTAATCCAACCGGGAAAGGCTGCATCTTTGGGCGAATAATTAAAACCATGAAACACAGGTTGTGTTACTCCTGATATAGTACTTTGATCTCCGGCAATTTTAAAAATTTCAAACGAAGCATTAAATACCATATCAGTATTGGTCATTTCTTCAGAACTTACCAATCTTTTATTTTTTAAATGCGCAGCAGAAGAAACCAGTTTATTGATCATGGTATTACCCTGGCCTAAATGCCATGGATATTTTGTAAAATCTGCTTCAGAAATATCTTTGCCGATTCCATATTTCAACCATGTTTCACACTCTGGAATATCAATTTCAAAACTTCCTTCAACAGGGAAATAGCTGCGCCCATAAGCCTGTGCACGCGATTTTATTTTATTGGCCCTGCACCATTCAGCAAAATTATGAATGAAAGTTTCTCTAAATATCTCATCCTTTGTAAATTCAAAATCATACCTCATACGCTCCAGCATACTGTTAAACTCTTTGCCATATTGCGCAGGATAGTCATAATCGTATGTGTTTCCCATACCCCCTATTTTAAAAAGAACAAAAGGCAAATAAGGATATAGATCATACCCTCTTCTCTTTTTAAATTCACTCATCATATCCATTGACCAGTTGGCTCCCTCAATTTCTAAACTATCCACAAAAAAAGAACGAATATAGGGCGAAAGAGGCCCTATTCTTTTTTGAATGGTATCAGTAATACGGTTCATATATTTTTTAACTGCGTCCCCATTATAATGATTTAATACAGGACCCATTCCACCGGGAACACCCTGTATCACTTTCATAAATCCGCTTACTTTTACTAATCCATATATTGCATGTTTCCCTTCGGGAATCGATACCTTAATAATAGAATTTTTTATCTGACCTGAAAGATCAGTTACTTCATCTAATCCATTCATGGGATCCGGAACCAACTTTACTTCCAGCAATTCCAGGGTTCGCCCGCTATACGGGTTGGTAATAGCAGGATCAGCTTCTTTACAGAGATCAAAAACTGAAATTTCAGTATCCAGCGGACCTTTAAATTTTAGAACTCCAATTACTACAATTTGGGAGCGCTCTTCCCCTTCTAGAAATTCTGCGCCGCAGGGAAAGCCTGTACCCATTATAAGATCGCAAAACATTCCGAGAGATTTCGCTTCTTCCAAAGTAAACTTTAAAAGATCTATCCATTCATCGCTTAACCATTCCACTGTCCGTTTGCCCATATCATCGGTACGTTTGGGAAAAGAAATGGGATTGATTTCCACGCCAGCAATACCGGCTGCTTTCAGGATTCTTAATTCCCGTGCCAGTTCGGCTTTTTCTATTTTGTCCCCATTCCACCACCATCGTACATAAGGTCTGTATTGATCCCCAGGTTCTTTAAATAGTTGGTACAATGAATCCGCTTTTTGTTCTGCTCCATCATCAAAAGAAGCTCTGGCAAAAGAAGGGATTGAATTTAAAAACACCATACCCGATGCCGTTAAAGAACCTTGTATTAAAAAATCTCTTCTTTCCATCTATTTTTTTTTAGAATAATATTCAAATATTTGTCCGCTTCGAAAAACTAAATTTTCAGTACGACGGACGCCAAGGGAAATACTTCGCATTTTTTTTTATTCCGAAGGAATAAACTCTTCGTGGTCTTAGTAGTCTATTTTTTGTTCTTCTGCTTCTATTCTCCTTTATTTTTTATACTTTCTGAGTGAACTCAATATTGTAATGTTTATCTGGAAAATCTTTTATCAACAAATCTTTCGCTGAACAACTAAAAAACCGTTCTATATCTTTTTTATTTCAAACGAATGACTTCCCGACGGGCTATCAATAACAATCCATGAATCTTCAGTAGCCGCATCTTTCAATGTTTTCCCATCCATTTTCAATGAATATTTTTCAGTTATTTTAGGAAGATAAACTTTTGCTGTAGTATTAGCCGGAATGGTGATGTTCAGCTCAAAAAAAGATCCAACTTTTTGATTCAGGCTTGCATCAATATCGCCTCTTATAGTCGGTAATTTAATTTTAGCCCATTCCAGACCAGCAGGCTGAGGCTTAATAATAATTTTTCCAAATCCGGGTTCGGCAGGTTCAATACCCATTAACCGGCGTGAAATAATATGCACTGGTGAGGCGCTCCATGCGTGGTTCCAGCTATAATAGTCAGGCATGTATTTCTGATCCCATGACTCTGTAGTCATAGTAGCACCTACCCGTATCATGTTGAGCCAACCTCGGTCAGAATTATTGGTCATGAGCTCATGCGCATAGTCTCCCTCCCCGGCATTATAAAGCGCTTCCATAAGGTAATTGGCACCATATACACCGCAGGCCATCCATTTCGATTTTACAAAATTCACCACACTTTCCCTGTATTCATCGGGTACTAACCCGAAAGCAAGAGGAAACATATTGGCATGAAGGGAGGAGTGCCTGCTGTTAATGCCATCAATGTATATTTTATTCTTCTTATCAAAAAAGTCTTCATTAAATATCTTCTTCACTTTTTTTGCTTTTTCTTCAAAGAAGGCGGCATCCTCATTTTTGTTGACAGCAAGTGCCATTTGAGCCATTAAATTAAGACAGTGATAATAAAAAGAATTGACCACTGTATTATAATCTCTAAATTCATAATTATCGGTTTCACCATTAGGATAAATACCCTGACGGCCATCTGGCCAGTCAACAATATCCTGTATCATTTTCCCAAAAGGTGTTGTATCTACATCAAAATGAATTGATTTCAGAAAGCTGCTGGTCTGAAGACCGGTACGAGAACTGATCAACCCTTCTGGTGTCTCAAGCGCCATGAGTGTTTTTGCTTTCAGATTGTCGTAGTACATTTTAATCACATCGGTATTACCTGTGTAGAGGTAATCAGCCCAGGCCATCAATACACTATGCATGATCCATTCGGTAGGCCATGAGGCATGATAGATAAGGTTCTCAAGACTGTAACGCCCTGTAGTGAAATTGCGGTCTATAGCATAATGATCCATTTGCTGAATATAGCAATCTGCCTCATACATCATTCGCTCCCTTTCGCTGTTTGCATAATCTCCATTGAAGGTATTGGCAATGGTTGAGTATTTGCACATTTCATAAATAGCATTTACACGATCATCAGAACATGAGAAGGAAGATGCATTTGGGTTGTAGAGTACATACAATGCTTTTTGTGTAACCTGGTTAATTTTTACACCAGATTTTGACTTTACCATGCAATATCGAAAAGGAATAACTTCCGGCATTTGCGCGGGCATTACCTGGCTATGAGGATATTTAGGAACAAACCTCGGAATATTCAGTGTATAACTGTTGGTTCCTTTTTTTAAACCAATTTTATAACTCGCATATATAATAGAACCTCCCGGTTTTTTATCTATTGAATCACCTATCACTTTTTCACCTACTGAAAGCTCCATCGAATCATTATCCATTACATCCGGATTCCATGAAATTTCGAAAGTCAAATAAGCAAAAGCATCTTTTCCGAAATCATAAAGAATGTCCCCATTTCTAAGTGGCATCACTCTTGTGGGAGCTACATCATGGAAGGAAACTGGTTCCCTATTTTCAAATGTCCAGAATTTTTTACCTTTTTCATCAGTAAGCTGCACCCATTTACTTTGACCGGGCCACTGCTTTACTTCACCAAAATCTGAAGTATTAAATTGTTGTATTTCACTCCATTTCGATGCTTTATCCGTTCTGCCCCAATTTCGTACTCTCCACCAATAAGCATGGTGAGGCAGAAGATCCTTTCCTTCGTAACCAACATTAATTGACTTTGCAGAAAGTACCCTTCCAGAATTCCATAAATCAGCATGATCTTCTTGTAAAAGAGACGGGGACGTTGCTACCTGAACCTGGTATGCAGTCTGGTAATCTTCCTTTACACCAGGGTTCACTATCCATCCAAAATCAGGATGGCTATCGGTAATGACCGACAATTCCGGATGGCCAAGTAAATTGCACAATAAACCGGAAGGAGCTTCCTTTTGACTAAAACTATTTAAAGCAAAAAAGCACAATATTACGGAGAGCAGATATTTCAATTTAAACATAAATTAATTTTCTTATATACATTGAAAGCTAAGATTTTATGAAAAGAATGTTATCTTGATTCCATAGTGGCCATCACAAATCAATTTTGCAAACTGCAGGTAAATACAATAGGTGTAGCCTGCAGTTACTTACCAACCCTCTTATTTCGATAGAAATTTCACAAGTAATATCAAGGATGATCTAAATATACAGAATACACAAACCTATATATCACATTAACCACGTTGTTTTTTGTATAAATTCGGCCAAACCTTTTTTTTTAGTATCCACGCAGGCAATTTCAAAATGGCACTTATTTTTATTGACCACCTCTCCAACTTCTTATTCCGTTGAGAGATGGAGTGGCCTTTTCCAATAAGGCCTTACACCTTTATATAACCAATTATTTTATAAAATTAATAACCTGGATTCTGAACAAGTTTTGAATTTTGTTGCATTTCTCTTAAAGGTATGGCATAAAGCAATCTGTTTTGTGTTACATTGTATGTTTGTGGCAAAAGGTAGCTGAACTGAAGCTTCGATTGAGCTCCGTAGGCATTTAACACTGAAATCGCCTGGCCAGTCCGAATAAGATCCTGGTATCTTTTGTTTTCAAAAGCCAACTCTACTCTTCTTTCGTGAAAAATAATTGTGCGCAAGGAAGCTTGGTCTGTTGTGGTAATCTGACCATTTCCTGCTCCAAAAGCTCTTGTTCTCACCTGGTTCAGGAAGGGTAAAGCGTCACCAGATTTTCCTGTTTCATTTAAACATTCTGCTAACATTAGCAGTACATCAGAATACCTGTATAAAGGCCAGTTCTGATCAGTATTCTGATTTAATGCCGGGTAAGGCGGATAATAATATTTCCTTGGAAATCTTTTTGCAATAATGCCCGGGGGAGCTACGTAATTAACCGCGCTTACTACATCTATTGGAACAAAATTAGTATTGGCATCTAATGTTCCCTCAACGATCCCTACACTGGCATCAAGCCTTGAATCGCCAGGTTCATAACTATTTACTAAATCATCTGTAGGCACATCCCATCCACCTATTGTATTATTAAAACTAACGCCAAGAATATTTAATGTATTTGGGGTCTTCGGTGTAAAACGATAAATAAAATTACTTGATTGCCCTGTTGTTCCTGATTGAAACTGGACATCGAAAATAATTTCTTTATTTCCGTTTTTATTTGAAGGATTAAAAATATCACGATAATTCGGAAAAAGCATGTATCCCATCTGAGTTACACTTTGTAAAAGAGGAATCGCAGCGGCATAATTCTTTCGTTGCAAATAAACTCTTGCTAATTCTGTAGAAGCCATTCCTTTATTTACGCGACCGGTCTGGGCAGCAGAAAAGTCAGGAGCAGGTAATAAATTAATTGCATCAGTAAAATCAGCAATTATTTGCGTATAGACACTATCTGCAGATGAACGTGCTAAAAATGCATCATCAGGATTTACCACTTCGTGTAGCGAAAGTGGTACACCTCCATAATTAACAACAAGATCAAAATAGTAATGAGCACGTAAAGCTTTAGCTTCACCCATTATTTGATTCTTATCGGCATCCGACATTACAAAGCTTATTTTTGCCAGCCTGTCTAATATTACATTCGTCCTTGAAATACCGTTATAGTCTGCCTGATACCGGGTAAGAAGGCTAGGATTGTCGGATGCGTCAAGAAAATTAGTTAAGTTTTCCGTTACTGCATTACCGCGGTCTTTTGAATCATAATCATACCTCGCATTATCGGCGCGGTTTGCATCCATAAAATAAGCCACGTTTGCGATATCCCTTAAAGGGGAATAAGCACCGACTACCGCCTGCTTGAAGTCCTGTGTAGTCTTAAAAAAATTTCCTTCATTTAAATTCCCCTCTGGGAAAAGCGTTATAAAGCTCTTTTTACATGAACCTAATACGGCAAGCATTAAGGTTAAAAACATAAATAATTTTACTTGTCTCATAATTAATCGATTTTTTACTTTAAAGAGCATTTTAAAAATTAATATTTGCACCTACAGTTATCGTTCTTGGTACCGGCGTTGTACTCAGGTCCTGGCCATACGAATTTACTACATCATTGCGAGTGTAGCTCGCTTCTGGGTTTTGACCTGTATAGTTAGTAAAAACAAAGGCTTGTTGTACACTTGCATAAATTCGCGCGGACTTAAGATACTTTAAAGTTTTTGGCTCAAATGTATATCCAAGAGTAATGTTTTTAACTGTTAAGAAACTACCATTGGATATCCATGTTGTATTCGATAACCGATAAAGTTCAGTTGTACCACTTCTAGTACTTGGTGTTTTCCCATCTCCCTGGTCTGTCGGAGAGCGCCAGCGATTGATCATATCCGTGCTCATATTAAATACACCATCATTATTATGTTGATCCTGCATGGAAAAATTCAAAACCTTATTGCCGTATTGACCCGCTACTATTACATTGAAATCAAAATTCTTATAACTTAAGGTATTGCTCATTCCATAAATGAACTTAGGATTAGGATTCCCGATTAAAGTTCTATCGTTAGCATCTATTATACCATCACCATTTGTATCTTTCATTCTTGTCGATCCAACAACCGATGTGGCTTCCTTAGGATCTTTGGCAAGTTCTGCAGCAGTCATATAAATACCATCAAATACATAACCGTAAAATTGACCAATAGGCTGACCTACCACTGAGCGATTAAATCCAGAATATCTGGGGCCACCTCCTATAAAAGGGGTATTTGGTGGTAGTGCCACTACTTTATTCCTATTAAAAGAGATATTGAAATCTGTATTCCAAGTAAGGCGACCCGTCAGGTTTTTAGAACTTAATTGAAATTCATTTCCCCACATGTGAAACTTTCCTACGTTAGATGTGATACTCGCATATCCCGAAGAAACAGGCAATAATGTTCCAAAAAGCATTCCTTCTGTGTAATTGCTATAATAATCATAACTAAAGGTTAACCTGTTTTTAAGTAAATTGATGTCTAAACCAAGGTCCGTTTGCTTGGAAGTTTCCCATGTTAAATTCTTGTTTCCTAATGTGGTAATAGATAAACCATTTGTCAAATTGCCACCAAATACATAATTGGTGCTGGTTATGTTTGAAACCTGTTGGTAGTTCCCAACATTGAAATTACCCGTTTTACCGTAGCTGCCTCTTAATTTAAGGAAGCTTATTACATCACTCTTAGGAAAGAAATTCTCATCACTAACTACCCAGCCACCAGATATGGAAGGGAAGGTACCGTATTTATTATTTGCCCCAAAGCGCGAAGATCCATCACTTCGAATTGTACCGCTAATGAAATACCTTTCTTTAAAATTGTAGTTAATTCGTCCAAATGCGGATGCCAGGCTCCATGCCTCATTATTGTTAGATCCACTGGTTACGGCAGCTCCTGATATCCATGGAACGGCGTCACCAGCAAAATTGCTTCCATTCTCTGACCTGTAATCCCTTTCATATTTTTGAGAGCTGTATCCTGCCAGGAAATCGAAGGTGTGATCCTTCACTTTTAAATTATAGGTTAATGTATTTTCATTTAACCATGACAAATAGTTATATGAAGCGCTTGCAGAGGAGTTTGAAACAGGGGTATGCGGAAGTACAGGAGGATTCAGTCCGAGGGCAAACATAGTACCGAAAAACTGATTATATTCCTGCGCACCTAAATCAACATTAAAAGTTGATTTGAAATGTAAATTCTTAATTATCTCTAACTCTCCATAAACGTTTGCCAGTAAACGAAAAGTTTTTGTATTGGAATTCAGTAATCCTAATTGCTGAACAGGGTTAGATATACCAAGCATACCAAATGAACTTGCCCTGGTATTGAAATTTCCATTTGCATCGCGAATAGGAACAAGAGGCGAAGCAGCAGTTGCTAATCCAATAATTTGCCTGTTGCCATCTGTATATCGCCTGGTATTGTGGTCCAGTTGATAAGACGGGGCGAGGTTCAATCCGAATTTCAATCTGTCATTAGGCCGGTATTCGTTATTGCTACGTAAAGAATATCTCTTCATTTTTGTGTTTAGTAATACTCCTTCCTGATCGAAGTAATTAATAGTAGTGCTGGAGGATACCTTGTCTGTTCCTGAGGAAAGATTCAATGCGTAATTTTGCATAGGAGCAGTCCTAAGAATTGCATTGTACCAGTTGGTGCCAGCTCCATATTGAGATGGGTTCGCATAATCTGCAGGAATCCCACCCGTATAGCCTTCATATGTCGCCTTATCCTGGTAATAGCCGTTCATAAAAGTTGCAAATTGATTGGCATTCATAAGGTGCGGCCTTCCTTTTTGAGGTACGGTTTGCCAACCATTATAAGCATTCAAGCTAACACTTGTTCTTCCACTTTTCGCATGTTTAGTTGTTATAAGGATAACACCATTTGAAGCCCTGGAACCATATAATGCAGTAGCAGCCGCATCTTTCAAAACAGTAAAACTCTCAATTTCATCAGGGTCTATCAGATTTATATCCCCACTGCGTGAGGGATCAACGCCAGTAAGTGGTTGCCCATCTACAACCACCAATGGTTGAAAACCTGAAGAAAAAGACGAGGCACCCCTTATTCTGAATTGTATTCCCTGTCCTGGTGTACCGGTATTTTGTGTTATCTGCACTCCAGCAATTTTTCCCTGTAACTGCTGGCCAAATTCGGCAGCCGGTACATCTTTTACAGTTGAAGCATCCACTGTCGATATTGCTCCTGTAATAGCACGCCGCTTTTGGGTACCATAACTTACTACTACAACCTGGCTTAGTGATTGCGTTAACGAAGCCAATTGGATATTCATTGAAGATTGTCCTTTTACAGGCACCTCTTTAGTCCCAAAACCTACATTGCTAAAAATTAAAGTACTGTTAGTAGGCGCTTCAATGGTAAACTTTCCAGTTTCACTTGTACTCGTTCCTGTGGGACTTCCTTTCACAATTACAGAAACGCCTGCAATCGGAGACCCATTTTCGTCGTGCACAGTACCAGTTACTGTTCTTGTTTGAGCAAAAAGGCTAACTGATGAAAAAAGCAAAAAGGTCAGAAAAGTAAAAAACTTTTTTTGAATGGCTCGTTTTGCATTGAAGTGAGAAAATTCAAGCTTTCTTCCATAAATGCTAACATGCTTAAAAATAACAGTGCAACGTTTGAAAAAAGTAATCTGCAAAGTTTTGATAAGATTCAATGGAAAAGAATTCTTCTTCATAAAGAGCTGTTTAGTTGAATGAATAAATATCTTAGTTCAAATTTAGAATAATTTTATATTCTATAGCAAAAAATTTGATACGGATTTTAAAAGATTTAATGACTGCAATGTATACTTTGAGATTTGTATAACTGTCCCCTACTGTATGCAGTTTTTCAGATCCTTGCCGAAATAACGGTCAAACCTTTTGCGAAGCAAAATTGTTTTGTAATCCTTTAAAAAAATTATCTTCAATTGTTTAAAGCTGCGTTTATCCGAATTTGGAATAAAATCAGAGCGTTAGATTAAGTCAGGG
>CAJDUV010000002.1_pt1 | contig 15613 bp, 10 predicted proteins | sample 7391201 | NCBI WGS metagenome assembly CAJDUV01 (sample SAMEA7055680, study PRJEB34461) | soil metagenome | biome: terrestrial ecosystem; feature: Peninsula; material: soil | place: Antarctica | collected 2016 | reverse complement strand
ATCAGAATTGTAAATCAATAAGTACAAAATATGTCACCTACACCCACACTAAAAGTTGGTCTCTTCGGTATAGGATTAGATGCCTATTGGGATCAATTTATCGGATTAAAAGAAAAGTTGGAATCATACATAAATATTGTATTTGAAAAAATAAAACAATATGATGTAGAAGTGGTAAACCTGGGATTAATTGATACAGCTCAAAAAGCAATGGATGCCGGTCATCGTTTCAGGCAGGAAGATGTGGATATTATTTTTTTATACGTTACTACTTATGCATTATCGTCAACTGTTTTGCCCGTAGTACAAAGAGCAAAAGTTCCTGTAATTATTTTAAATCTTTCACCTGAGGATTCCATCAATTATGATCAATTTAATAAATTGAATGATCGTACTATGATGACAGGTGAATGGTTGTCTTATTGCTCCCCATGTGCTGCTCCAGAAATTTCAAATGTGTTTAAGAGAGCAGGTATTCAATTTCACCAGGTAACCGGGATGCTGCAAAATGACCCCGAATGTTGGGATGAAATCGGTGAATGGTTAGAGGCTGCAAGAGTTGCTAACATAATGAGTCATAACCGGCTTGGTGCGATGGGACATTATTATTCGGGTATGCTTGATATTTATACTGACCTTACTCTACAGCTCACAACTTTTGGAGGGCATATTGAAATTATTGAAGTGGATGAATTGTCTGCAATTAGAAAAGAAGTGAGGCAGCAGCAAATTGATGATAGAATAAGTCATTTTCGTAAAATATTTGATGTGCAAAATGATTGCTCTATAAATGAATTAGCACTAGCTGCAAGTACATCAGTTGCTTTGGACAGGTTGATACAGATTCATCAATTAGGCTCATTGGCTTATTATTATAAAGGAACGGGCAATACTGATAATGAAGAAACAATGAGTTCTGTAATACTGGGTAATTCTTTGCTTACTGCAAGAGGGATTCCTGTCGCGGGTGAATACGAAATCAAGAATGCACAGGCCATGAAAATTATGGACAGCTTTGGTGCTGGCGGCTCTTTTACAGAGTACTATGCTATGGATTTTAATGATGATATAATTCTTATGGGACATGATGGCCCAGGTCATATAAAAATCTCAGAAGGTAAAACGAGGGTTCGTCCGTTAACTGTTTATCATGGTAAAGTGGGAAGTGGATTGTCAGTTGAAATGTCTGTGAAGCTTGGAGCGATAACGCTTTTATCAGTGGTAGAAACTGCAAACGGAAAATTGATGCTCCTGACCGCTGAAGGAGAATCTGTTCCGGGCCCGATATTAGAAATTGGAAACACAAACAGCCGTTACCGTTTTAGTATCGGTGCCAGAAGGTTTGTGAATGAGTGGAATAGGCATGGCCCTGCACATCATTGTGCTGTTGGCATTGGAAATGTTGCTTCGCGAATTAAAAAACTTGGAAGTTTATTGGGTATCGAAACAGTGCAGGTATGTTAATGTTTTATCTATAAACCAGTTAACGAACAAATATTCCGGATTCCAATTTTGGTAAAGTTTTTTTAGTATTTATGAATAAACTAAATGTGTCAAAGTCTATGAAGCAGAGGTATCAGAGATGAGTTATTGGGTATTAAATTCATTACTCATTACAGCTTAGACATTCATTACTAATTGGCAGTTGCTCATCAAATTATTTCTTAAAACAAACATCATGACATTGTTCCAAAGCTTATTGCGAAAATCTTTTTCACTAACGGTTTTATTTTCCTTTTTTATGACAAGGGACGCTCAGTCTCAAATGCAAAAGGGCTCTCAGATTAAGAAAGCTGAAGTCGTCACTTCGTATGTTGATGGCCGCCCTTCGGCTACCTATCGGCTTAATGCAAAAGACTATGGCATAGTTTTAAAACATGGCAACGGTCCGGATAGTTGTGATTATCTTGGAGCAAGGGATATATGGGTATTTGAAGATAAAGGAACTTATTATATGCATTATGATGGCTCTGGCCCAAAAGGATGGCTCTCATGCCTGGCTGTTAGTAAAGACCTTGTAAATTGGAAGCTCAAGGGTCCTGTATTGGATTTTGGAAAACAAGGGAGCGAAGACTCGAGGTCAGCTTCGTATGGAACCGTATATTTCGACGGAATAAAATGGCACATGTTTTACCTGGGTACACCTAATGTAACATCAGCTCCCAACTTTGTTCCCGGCTTTCCATACCTCACTAAAAAAGCAGAAAGTAATTCACCAATCGGGCCGTGGAAAAAGCGGTACGACATTATTCCTTTTACAACAAAACCCGGGAGTTATTATAGTAGTTCTGCAAGTCCGGGGAGTATTATAAAAACCGGAAAAGAATATAGGATGTTGTTCTCTGCTTCAACAGGCTCCCCTACAAAACGTACACTGAGCTACGCCCGAACGAAAGATCTTGACAAGCCCTGGGTTCCCGACTTAGAACCGATCCTTTCCCTTGATGAACAAATTGAAAATTCATCTGTTTACTACCAGGAAACAAATAAAACATGGTTCGTTTTTACCAACCATGTGGGCATCCGTGACGGACTTGAATATACAGATGCAGTTTGGGTGTATTGGACAAAAGATTTGAATCACTGGAATCCTGAAAATAAAGCAGTCGTGCTTGATTCATCCAATTGTATATGGAGTAAGCATATCATCGGCCTTCCGTCAGTTATTAAAAGAGGTAAAAGGCTCGCAATATTTTATGATGGCAATAAAGCAAAAGAAATTCCTGCTGGTGCCAATAGTCACATGAATCGTGACGTTGGCCTGGCCTGGCTGGAATTGCCAATTCGCTTGCCTTCTGGGAATTGAAACTGTAAATAGTCCAATCTCTTTAAGCCGGTTCAATACCCTCTAAGATTTACAAATACCCTTTGGTACATACTACAAATCAAGATGGCATTGCAGTAAACGAAGAAATAATGAGGATTTTATTTTTTATACCCCCTTGGTTTGAGTTCAAGAACCAATACTTACTTGATTCATAAGCACTCCACAGCCAATGCTTCGCCGGTGCCCACACCATGCCCCGACTACAACTTGCTACCAGATTTCAAAAGCACCCAAGAAGCATTGTGTTATTAGGAATTAAAAATTTATTGAAAAATAACTGTATCGTACATTTAGGATGAAATATTAGAAAAATCCTATCAGATAGCACATGACAGTTGCTTAAATTTCAGGAGTTAATTTAGCAATAATTTAGCAATAAGAATTATTAAACTACATAAATGAGAAAAGCTTTTTATCTAAATATTATTTTGCTGGCAATTAGTTCTGTTTCTTTCGGACAGCTAAAAGTACAAAATTTGCTTACCGATAATCTTAATAATCCAATAGGTATAGATGAGGTAATACCAAAGTTTAGTTGGCAATTAGAAAGTGGCAAAAGAAATACAATGCAGACTGCTTATGAAATTAAAGTTGTTTTAGTGAAATCAATTGTTTGGAGCAGTGGCAAAATTCAATCTGATGAATCTGTGCATATCGCTTATAATGGTACTCCGTTGAAATCAGGTAAAAAATATTTTTGGCAGGTAAGGGTTTGGGATAACAATGGTAAAGCCTCCTCATGGAGTAGCCCTGCTTCTTTTCAAATGGCCTTACTAAACAAAAGTGACTGGAAAGCAAAATGGATTGAGCCGGGTTATGCTGGAGATACGGTTGGGGCACCGTGTCCAATGTTTAGAAAACAATTTAGCGCAAATAAAAGAATTGTTTCTGCTACTGCATATATTACCGCACACGGTTTGTATGAAGCTCAAATAAATGGCCATCGTGTTGGCGATGCTTATTTAACACCAGGATGGACGAGCTACAATCACCGTTTGCAATACCAGGTTTACGACGTTAGCAGCCTTTTAAAACAAGGTGACAATGCTGTAGGTATTACTATTGGAAATGGCTGGTATCGGGGGCCGATTGCGTGGGGAAATAATATTAATCGTTATGGGAAAAGCTCAGGATTATTATTTCAGTTGAACTTAACTTACAGCGATGGAACTTCCACAATTATCGTCTCCGATGAAAGCTGGAAATCATCAACAGGCGCCATCCGCTATTCGGAAATATATAACGGGGAAACGATAGACGCGAGATTGAATAAAACAGGTTGGTCTTTGCCTGGATACAATGATGCAGATTGGAATGGAGTAAAAATTGGTGAGTATTCTTTTGATAATTTAATTGCAACTTCAAATGAACCGGTAAGAAAACATGAAACCTTTGCGCCTCAAAAAATGATTACAACACCAAAAGGTGAAAAAGTCATTGACTTTGGTCAGAATCTTGTAGGGTGGGTGGTACTTAAAGTAAAGGGCAATCCCGGTGATGCTATCAGGATTTCACATGCAGAAGTATTGGATAAACAAGGTAATTTTTATACTGCCAACCTGCGGGCTGCAAAGGCGCAGGATAATTATATTTTAAAAGGAGACAATGAAGAAACATTTGAACCGCATTTTACCTGGCATGGCTTCCGGTATATAAAAGTGGAAGGATATCCCGGCGAATTGAAACCTGAAAATTTTACCGCTGTTACATTGTATTCAGACATGAAACAAACGGGTACTTTTTCCTCATCAAATCCGTTGATAAATCAACTTCAGCATAACATACAATGGGGACAAAAAGGTAATTTTTTAGATGTACCTACGGACTGTCCGCAAAGGGATGAACGCCTTGGATGGACCGGCGATGCCCAGGCTTTTTCCCGTACGGCCACTTTCAATATGAATGTGGATAATTTCTTTTCCAAATGGCTGAAAGATCTTGCTGCAGACCAATTGCCCAATGGTAGCGTACCGTTTGTGATACCTAACGTATTGGGTGCTTCATCTGCCGGTTCTGCAGGGTGGGCGGATGCCGCCACAATTATTCCCTGGAATATGTACCTGGCTTATGGTGATAAAAAGATACTGGAACAACAATACCCCAGTATGAAAGCTTGGGTTGAATATATGCATACAAAAAGCACGAATGACCTCTGGAACACAGGATTTCATTTTGGCGACTGGTTATTTTTCCGTCCTAATGATGATAACGATGGCCGCTCAGCAGTTACTGATAAATATTTAATTGCACAATGTTTTTATGCGCATTCCACACAGCTACTAATTAATGCTGCAAAATTGCTTGGAAATACCAAAGATGAAGAGACTTATTCCGCTTTGTTACAAAAAATAAAAGATGCATTTGTAAAGGAATATATGACTCCTAACGGAAGACTTGTTTCGGGTACACAGACCGCTTATGTACTGGCTTTGAATTTCGATGTGTTACCGGAAACATTAAGAGCACAGGCGGCTGACCGGTTAGTAGAAAATATAAAAAGCTATGGCGATCATTTGACCACAGGATTCCTGGGTACACCTTACCTCTGTGAAGTGCTGACGCGTTTTGGCTATAATGATGTTGCCTATAAATTATTATTGCAAACTACCTATCCATCATGGCTGTATCCCGTAAAGATGGGTGCTACTACAATATGGGAAAGATGGGATGGTGAGAAACCCGACAGCACTTTTCAAACACCGGGTATGAATTCTTTTAATCACTACGCCTATGGAGCTATTGGCGATTGGATGTATCGTAAAATGGTTGGCATTGATACTTATGAAGATGGCGTTGGTTATAAACACATAAAAATACAACCGCATATCGGTGGAGATTTCACTTTTGCTTCAGCAACCCTTCAGACTTATTATGGCAAGCTAAGCAGCAGTTGGAAACTTGAAAATGATAAATTATTAATGGATGTTGAAATACCCGCTAACACTACTGCAACAGTCTTTGTTCCCGCTTCAGATTTGAATAACGTTACGGAAAGCGGTAAGATTTTATCACAGGCAAATGGCATACAGATAAAGAACGCAGAAGATGGTTATTTGGTGCTGAATTTAGGCTCGGGCATATATCATTTTGCAGTGCAAAAGAAATAAAAGTGATCGGAATAAGATTCGGGCAAGCATGACTAATAGCAAGCTGCATGACGGGAAATAATATGGTAATTTGAAAAATCGAATAAAGGATTCAGTTCATCAGTAAAATTAAAAGTTAATGCAAATAATCTACGGCATTATTTTTCACTTCATCGGCGGTTCTGCCGCAGGAAGTTTCTATGTTCCTTATAATAAGGTGAAAGGCTGGCATTGGGAAAGCTACTGGATAGTGGGTGGTCTTTTTTCCTGGCTTATCATTCCGCCTATTGCTGCTTGGCTTACTATTCCTGGTTTTGAAGCCATTATTTCACAAACATCAGCAGCTACTCTGGGATGGACTTTTTTTTGGGGGTTGCTTTGGGGAATCGGCGGATTAACGTACGGATTAGGCATGCGCTATCTCGGCATGTCGCTGGGTAATTCAGTGCTGCTTGGCTTTACTTCAGTGTTTGGCGCACTGGTCCCGTCTATTTACTATAATATTCATAATACCCCTGGCAAAACCACTTTCAATGATTTAATCAATACTTCATGGGGACAGATTATTCTTCTCGGTATTATTATTTGCCTCGCGGGAATTATTATTTGCGGACGTGCAGGTGTCTTAAAAGAAAAAGAACTATCTGAAGAAAAAAAGAAAGAAAGCATCAAAGAATTTAGCCTTGTAAAAGGACTGATCGTCTGTACAATTTCCGGTATTTTAAGTGCGTGTTTTAATTATGGAATTGAAGCAGGTACGCCAATGGCTGATGTTGCTAATAATATATGGAAAGCCGCGCACCCGGCCGAAACCGGTGGATTCCTTTTTCGTAATAATGTTACCTTCGTTGTTTTGTTATGGGGAGGGCTCACTACGAATTTTATCTGGTGTATAATTTTGAATGCGCGAAACAAAACCTTTGGGGATTATGTGAATAAAAAAACGCCCCTTACAAAAAATTATTTCTTTGCAGCGCTTGCGGGTACCATATGGTTTTTACAATTCTTTTTTTATGGCATGGGAGAAAGTAAATTAGGTAATGGTGCCAGCAGTTGGATATTACACATGGCATTTATCATACTGGTCGCCAATATGTGGGGCATTGTATTAAAAGAATGGAAAGGGGTAAGCCGGAAAACAAAAATTACCATTACTATCGGCATATTGGCGATATTATTTTCTGTGATATTAGTAGGATATGGTAATTTCTTAAAATAAAACAGAATGAGTAAAAATATTTGATTTCATGCCAGGCAAAATAGGAGTTGATTTTTTGAAGGGCTATCTTCTCCCCTTTTTAAGGGGGCTATGCAGTGGGAATATTTAATGAAAATAAAAACAAAATAATGAGCATTGAAGTAAAAAAATTTAAGCATGTAAGCTACTTGTGGGATGAATCAAAAGCGGAAGAATTCGCAGGCGATGAAGTAGCATTACTTATATACCGTTCGAACCTGCTTGGTGCAGACCTGCGGTTGACTAATTATGGCGGGGGTAATACTTCATGCAAAGCAATTGCGAAGGATCCTCTGACTGGAGAACAAGTGGAAGTGATGTGGGTGAAAGGGAGCGGCGGCGATATAGGAACGCTGAAAAAAAGCGGCCTGGCCGCATTGTACGTGAAGCGATTGAGGTCGCTGACTACTGTTTACCGGGGAATTGACCATGAAGATGAAATGGTGGAATTATTCAATCATTGCATTTACGATTTGAACTCTAAAGCACCATCAATTGATACTCCCTTACATGGGTTTCTTCCTTTTAAGCACATTGACCACTTGCATCCTGATGCCGCCATTGCCATTGCTGCAGCAAAAGATGGGAAAAAAATTACTGAGGAATTATTTAATGGAGCGATTGGTTGGGTGGATTGGCAACGGCCAGGATTTGATTTGGGCCTGAAATTAAAACAGTGCCTGGATGAAAGTCCCGGTATACGTGGCATTATGCTTGGATCTCACGGTTTATTCACCTGGGGCGACACGGCTTATGAAAGTTATCTAAACACATTGGAAGTGGTTGAACGATGCGCTGAGTTTTTAGAAGAAAATACAGGAAAAAGCAAACCCGTATTTGGAGGAGTAAAACTCCAATCACTTCCAAAAACCGAAAGATTGGCCAGGGCTGCGGAATTGGCACCCATCCTTAGGGGGTTTTGTTCAAGTGGCGACTTAGTGGATACCACTTTAGGTGCTGGCGGTATGATTGGTCATTTTACTGATGATGAAAGGGTCCTGGAGTTTATCAATTCAAATGATCTTGAACGGTTGGGTCCAATGGGAACAAGTTGTCCGGACCATTTTCTCAGAACAAAAATTTCACCTCTCATATTAAATCTTTCGCCCCAAGATGATGTCAACAATACCAGCGCAGTCAAAGAAAAGATAGAGCCGCAGTTTGTTGCTTATCGGAAAATGTACCAGGATTATTATAACGCATGCAAACATCCTAATAGCCCTGCGATTCGTGATGCCAACCCGGTGGTTATTTTGTATCCGGGTGTGGGAATGTTCACTTTTGCAAAAAATAAGCAAACAGCAAGGGTGGCATCTGAGTTTTATATCAATGCCATTAATGTAATGAAAGGAGCGGAAGCTATTTCCGAATATACTTCATTGCCAAGGCAGGAAGCCTTTGATATTGAATACTGGTTATTGGAAGAGGCAAAACTTCAGCGAATGCCGAAGGCAAAACCTTTAAGTGGCAGAATTGCACTTGTAACCGGAAGCGGCGGTGGCATCGGAAAAGCGATTGCCAATAAATTTGCAGAGGAAGGAGCATGTGTAATGATAAGTGACCTTAATAAAGAATGGATGGCTGCAACAAAAAAAGAATTTCAAGACCAATTTGGTAAAGATACAGTAGCCACAGTGTTCCTGGACGTAACTGACAACACTGCGATTGAGCAGTCGTTCAGAGAAGTTTGTTCTGCTTTCGGCGGAGTGGATATTATTGTGAATAATGCAGGCATCAGTATTTCTAAATCCATTGCAGACCACACTTCCAAAGATTGGGATGCATTATATGACATTTTAGTAAAAGGAGAATTTTTTGTATCAAAAGCAGGTATAGAAGTCATGCGTAAACAAGGTTTAGGGGGAGATATTATAAATATAGTTTCTAAAAATTCGGTAGTTGCAGGCCCAAACAATACCGGCTATGGCTCCGCAAAGGCAGCACAGGCGCACCTATCCAGGTTAATGGCCTCAGAATTAGGCGAAGATAGAATTCGTGTAAACGTGGTGAATCCGGATGCGGTAATAAACGGGAGTCATATTTGGGCAAATGGATGGGCGGCCGGAAGAGCAAAAGCTTATGGAATTACAGTAGAGGAGCTCCCTGCTTTTTATGCAAAACGGTCCTTGTTAAATAAAACCATACTGCCTGAGGATATTGCTAATGCATGCTTCGCTTTTGTTGGCGGGCTGCTTAATAAATCAACCGGCAATACCTTGAATGTAGATGGCGGCATTGCTGCCGCGTTTGTGAGATAAATATTTGCCATAATCAGGTAATCAAATCGCTTTTTGAATTGGTCTGACTTTTGATTTTTTTTAAATAGCTAAACATTGTATATGGAAAAAGAAAGTGACGACCTAAAGGGTCAAAGAGTTTCGTTTAAAATGCAGTTGTATAAAGGTTTCCAATCCGAATATAAAAAGCGGCATGATGCACTTTGGCCGGATTTGAAAATTTTGCTGAAGTCGGCTGGAATCAGTGAATATTCGATTTTTTTGGATGAAGAAACAGATACTTTGTTTGCGTTTATGAAGGTCAGCGATAGACAGTCAGCAAATCAATTATCAGAGCATTCAGTTATGAAAAAATGGTGGAGTTATATGAAAGACATCATGGAAACAAATGATGATAATTCTCCCAAAAGCATACCTTTAAAAGAAGTATTTTATTTTCCATAAATTCAAATGTCTATATTGATAAAATTTAAAAAAAATGATAGTAAGCAAAGAATTGATTCAGAAAAATAATAAAAATTACTTATCCGATCATAAAAAAAAATATGAATTTATTGCTGACGGTATCAGCAATCATGAAGAAGTGCTTAAAAAATTAAATGGCTTTCAAATAGCTATTCCCAGTTGGGCATTGGGTACGGGCGGCACAAGGTTTGGAAGATTTGCCGGAGGTGGGGAGCCACGCAGTTTGGAAGAAAAAATCGACGATATCGGATTGTTGCACGCCCTTACCCGTTCGTCTGATGCGGTTTCTTTACATATTCCCTGGGATATTCCTTCAGATGCTGGAAAGATAAAAGCACTTGCCAGGCAAAATGGCCTTCGTTTCGATGCCATGAATTCAAATACTTTTCAGGATCAGCCGGATCAGAAATTGAGTTATAAATTTGGCTCAATGCAACACGTAAATAAAGCAGTGCGCAGGCAGGCAATTGAACACAATATTGAAGTGATAAAATATGGCGTTCAATTGGGTTCCAAATCGCTTACTGTCTGGTTGAGTGATGGTTCTACTTTCCCCGGCCAATTGAATTTTAGAAAAGCATTTCAAAATACTTTGGAAAGTTTGCAGGAAGTCTATTCCGCTTTGCCGGCTGATTGGAAAATGTTTGTAGAATACAAAGCCTTTGAACCCAATTTTTATTCAATGACGGTTGGCGATTGGGGGCAGTCATTATTATACACCAATAAGTTGGGACCGAAAGCTTATACTTTAGTTGATCTCGGACATCATTTGGCCAATGCAAATATTGAACAGATAGTTGCTTTATTATTGATGGAAGGAAAGCTTGGCGGTTTTCATTTCAATGATTCAAAATATGGTGATGATGATCTCACGGTGGGAAGCATCAAACCATATCAACTGTTTTTAATTTTTAGTGAATTGGTGGAAGGTATGGATGCGCGAAGTATGAATCATGCAACAGATTTGGGTTGGATGATTGACGCATCGCATAATGTAAAGGATCCGCTTGAAGATTTACTGCAATCTATAGAAGCCATTATGGCGGCGTACGCAAAAGCATTATTAGTTGATAGACAAAAATTAGTGGAAGCTCAGAATAATAATGATGTGGTTGCTGCGCAGGAAATAATTCAACAGGCATTTAATACGGATGTCCGTCCTCTTATAGCCGAAGCGAGATTGCGCGCAGGAGGAGCATTGAATCCTTTATCAGTATTTCGTGATGAAAAGGTGAGAGAGCATTTGATCAAGGAAAGAGGAATGAAAACAATGGCCACAGGATTGTAAGCGTGGGCAACGCCGGTAGACAACGGTTTTTTTTAGTGTAATCTAGCGGCCCCAGTTTGATTCTTAAAGTTAAGGAAGTCTGACGGTCTTCGTCTGACTTTCACCTTTGATAAACATGAGTAAACGAAATGTCATAGCCATTTTTGATGTGGGTAAAACCAACAAAAAACTATTTCTCTTCGATGAGAATTATAAAATAGTCTTTGAACGGTCAGCCCGGTTTTTTGAAACGGTTGATGAAGACGGCGACCCTTGCGAAAATTTGGATAGCCTCCGTTTATCCGTTTTCGATTCTTTGCGCGAAATATTCAGTTTAAAGGATTTTAAAATTAAAGCGATCAATTTTTCCAGTTACGGAGCCAGCTTTGTTTACCTCAATGAGGAACGACGTGCATTTGCCCCCTTGTATAATTATCTGAAAGAGTATCCTGAAAATTTAAAGAAACAGTTTTACGATACTTATGGAGGTGAGGAAGAGTTTTCCTTTCTCACAGCATCACCGGTTTTAGGAAGCCTGAATTCAGGGATGCAATTGTACCGCATCAAATATGAAAAGCCTGATCTCTTCAGGCAAATAAAATACGCCTTGCATCTGCCGCAATATTTAAGTTTCCTGATCTCCGGCCAGGTTTACAGCGATATTACCAGTATCGGATGCCATACCAATCTGTGGAATTTTCATAAAAATGAATATCATTATTGGGTAAAACAAGAAGGGGTCTTTGAAAAACTGGCTCCTGTTTTTCCCTGCAACGAAGTGGTTCCGGCATCTTTTCCTGGCAGTAGTTATTCAGTAGGTATCGGTCTACATGATAGCTCTGCTGCGTTGATACCCTACCTTATCAATTTTCAGGAACCATTTATTTTATTGTCCACGGGTACCTGGTGTATCTCAATGAATCCTTTCAACAATTGTCCATTAACAAAGGAAGAGCTCGAAAATGATTGTCTTTGCTACATGACTTACATGGCTAAGCCTGTAAAAGCTTCCCGGTTGTTTGCGGGCTATGAGCATGAGCAACAGGTAAAAAGGATCAGCGATCATTTTAATCAAAATACAGCGCGATACCGTTCGATGGATTTTAATCCTGAAATTATTGCTAAGCTTCAAAAGAGAAATCAGCAATCCGGAAAATTGAAACAAGATAAAAAAAATATTGAAAACCTCTTTATTTGCCAGCAGGGATTTAACTGATTTTATTACCGATGAAGAAGCCTATCATCAATTGATGCTGGATATTGTATGGCAACAATATGCATCCACTCAATTGGTGTTGAAAGGGACGAAGGTCAAAAGAATTTTTGTGGATGGAGGCTTCAGCAAAAATGAAATTTACATGAATCTTATTGCCTCGGTTTTTCCTGATATAGAAATATTTGCTGCGTCTATGGCCCAGGCAACAGCCGTTGGCGCTGCACTTTCTATTCATAATGTATGGAATAAAAAAAAGTTATCCAATGATATTATTGAACTAAAATATTTTTCTAAAACCGGTCTGACGGTCTCCGTCTGATCGCAGCTCCATCCGGTTCTCAATAGAATTATTATTTTTATTAAAAAAATTACCGCTCATTTTTATAATTATCTTACAAAATTTACACACAAACAGTTCAAAGAGCCGCAAAAAATATCATCATGAAATTAGAATATAACCCAAGATATCCTTCAGTAGAGGATCTTAGGAGAAAAGCAAAAAAAAGAATTCCGGGATTTGCATTTGACTACCTCGACGGTGGCTGCAATGAAGAAATAAATCTTCACAAAAATACATCGGAAATTCGTGAGATAGAACTACTTCCACAGTATCTCAAAAAACACGCGGGCTCCGATATGAAGACGGAACTTTTTGGGCATGTGTATGATGCGCCTTTTGGAATAGCACCGGTGGGTTTGCAGGGATTGATCTGGCCTAATTCTCCTGAAATATTGGCCAGAGCTGCTTTTAAGCATAATATTCCTTTTGCATTAAGTACGGTAAGCACAAGCACTATTGAACGAATTAGTGAAATTACCGAAGGGCAGGCATGGTTTCAATTATATCATCCTGCAGAAAATACTTTGAGAGATCAGATCATAAAACGGGCATCAGAACATTGCCCTGTACTCGTTATTCTTAGTGATGTGCCCACTTTCGGATATCGTAATAAAGAAATAAAAAATGGACTTGCGATGCCTCCGAGGATGACACTTCATAATATGCTCCAGATTGTGGGAAGACCTAATTGGGCGCTTAGAACTTTGATACATGGCCAGCCTTCGTTCAAAGTGATGAAACCATACATGCCAAAAGGAATGAATATGCATCACCTGGGATTGTTCATGAATAAGACATTTAACGGCAGATTGAATGAAGATAAAATATCAGCTATACGCGATATGTGGAAAGGGAAATTAGTTTTGAAGGGAATCGTAAATGAGATAGACGTTGAAAAATCTATTCAATTAGGAATAGATGGAATTATAGTTTCCAATCATGGAGGCAGGCAATTGGATGCGGGCCAATCTACCATTCATTCACTCAAAAAAATTGTAGGAAATTATAATGGTAAAATAAAAATAATGATGGATAGTGGCTTGCGGTCAGGCCCGGATATAGCAAGGACACTTGCTTCAGGAGCAGAGTTTACATTTTTGGGAAGAACATTTATGTATGGTGTAGCTGCATTGGGTAATGAAGGCGCTGATCATACCATTGTAATTTTAAAAAGACAATTGCAGCAGGTGATGGATCAGCTTTGTTGTGAAAGAGTGGGAGATTTTCCGGATCATTTGATAAAGGATAATGTTTTCTAAAAAACCAAATACTGTTGCAAGCGAAGTAAACGCATGGAAATTTTAGTAACAGAAATCCCATACCGGAGGCCTGGACCAGGTAAAGATTTTACTGATCTTTATTTTATTTGAATCGTATTATTTTCAATTGGCTGTGATAATTAGCTAAGTGTGCTTTTCCCTGTTTAATACATCAACCGTTTTTTTATACAGCCCGGTGGTTATTTCGGGAGTGGCACCAATGCATAAAATACCAAGCTTTCCATATTGCGATAAAGCGCCGATGATGTGAAAGATGACACCTTGCTGGATGCTGCTATTGTATAAAAGATCGTTGGCGGTGGATATTTCTATCAGGTCGTGAGGAGTTAGTCCTTTATAACATTCACTTTGCAGATTGTCTGAAGAAAAATAATACCGGGGCTGCCCGATTGCTGTATGATAAGTGGCAGTAGATGCGTCATAATTCCCGTCAGTTAAATATTGTAACATAAGGTAGGGATGTGTAGTACCGCCTTTTCGCAAATTGATCTCGATAGCATAATGCTTCCATTCGTTGTTTTCTTTTACAGAAATAAAATCAACCGAAAACCTTCCGATCACGCCTTGGTCTTTTAATTTTTCTGCTACTTGTTTTCCCAATTTGCCAATGTCTGCTGCATATTCCATATTAGCCGGAAAATGTGCGCCAAGAAATACCTGCTCATGGTCACCGCCAAGAACCTGGTCATGGGTAGCAAAAACAACTGAGTTACCTAAGGGGTCAATTATGCATTGTACCGAAGGAGAATGTTTCTCTTTCCCATCAATAAAGGCTTCTACAATGCCACCCATTTCACGAAATTTTCCCATAAAGGTTTCGTAGGTCAGATCATGCGCTATTATTTGTAAACGGTGTGGAAGCACTTCTTTAATCCAGCTTCTTAATTGCTCACCTACAGGCATCTCTTCAAAAGAAAACACAGCATTCCCGTCGCCGGAGAAACCCTCATTCAGCTTGATCGCCGCTTTTTGCAAAGCAGGGAATGTAGTTTTCAAACTTAGTAAACAATTGATAATATCCTCTTCGGAATTAAGGTCTTCAAAGCCCGGAGGCGTAGTAATATGGCAGTCTTTAAATATTTTCCTGCTATTGCTTTTTGTTCCAAGATAAAGCAGGTCAGGGTCGCATCCATAGATAGGTATGTTAAGCTTAACGGCAAGGGAACGTTCTGCCTCTGTTACATTAAAGCAGGCCATATGGGCTTTGTGTCCCTGTGGAATGCTTTTGCGGATGCGTTCAATTAATCGGGGCCGGTCCAGAATTTTTTGTGTAAGAGATTTATTGGAAGCATCAAAACAACTGAGTGTTGTTAATCGTTGGCGCGAATGGTAGTTAGTAATACCCGGCAACAGATGCAAGTAATAATCCATTATAATATTATGAACAGGCATGCTGGTGAGAAATACTACATGAGTATTCGGCCTTCGCAATAACATCAACAGGCAAAGCATCCGTTCTTCATAGTGAATGATACCATCTATTTTCGCTAATATTTCAGGATCTAACGTGAGACTTGGAACAATAACAATTGTTTCCATTGCCATCCTATCAGGAAAAAAAGATTCATATTGAGCCCGGAACTGTTGCTGCAATTGTTTGAATTCAAATATTTCATTTAACGGAGACTGCATGCTTTGTTTATGAAATTTAAAAAAAA
>CAJDUV010000044.1_pt1 | contig 15626 bp, 17 predicted proteins | sample 7391201 | NCBI WGS metagenome assembly CAJDUV01 (sample SAMEA7055680, study PRJEB34461) | soil metagenome | biome: terrestrial ecosystem; feature: Peninsula; material: soil | place: Antarctica | collected 2016 | reverse complement strand
AGTAAATGCCGCGTTTAAAATTTCATCTTTTGAAAAGAACCCTGAGAATGGTGGAATGCCCGCAATAGCGAGACAGGCCACAAAAAAAGTGATGTAGGTAATGCGCATCTTTTTGCCAAGGCCACCCATTTTAGTAATATCCTGTTCACCCGCCATTGCATGAATTACGGAACCCGCAGCAAGGAACAAAAGACCTTTGAAAAACGCGTGAGTCATTACATGAAAAACAGCAGCCGAATAAGCGCCCACTCCCAATCCTAAAAACATATAACCCAACTGGCTCACGGTGGAATAGGCCAATACTTTTTTGATGTCATTTTGTTTTAAAGCAATAACTGCGGCAAATATTGCGGTTGCAAGGCCTATAATGGCAACTACTGTCATAGTAGTGGGAGCCAAGGAATATAAGATATTGCTTCTTGCCACCAAATAAACACCGGCAGTGACCATGGTAGCCGCATGTATAAGTGCGGATACAGGCGTAGGACCTGCCATGGCATCGGGAAGCCACGTGTATAATGGAATCTGTGCACTTTTTGCGGTAGCCCCTAAAAAAAACAACAAAGAAATTCCAACAATGTCAGTAGTATCTACGTTAGAAATTACAGCGATAAATCCATTTTGTGAATTATAAAGATCATGATAAGAAACGGTTCCAAATAGAGAAAGAAGCCAAAAGATTGCCAGTAAAAAACCAATATCACCAATTCGGTTCATGATGAAAGATTTTTTACCCGCATCATTATTTTCATGGTCTTTGAACCAAAAACCAATAAGCAAATAAGAGCAAAGGCTGATACCTTCCCAACCTATATACATAATGACATAATTACCGCCAAGTACCAGTAGCAACATGAAAAACACAAACAAATTGAGGAAAGAAAAATACCTTCCGAAGCCTTCCTGCGTTTCACCTTGCATGTATCCAATTGAATAGACATGAATTAAAAATCCTACTCCTGAAATGATCAAAAGGAATATAGAAGTAAGCTGATCAATCTGAAACTCAAAAGGAATATGTAGCTTTTCAAATTTAATAAAATCGAAGTAATGGATATTTTGTACCACAAAACCATCCCTGGAAGCTGCAAGAAAAATAAGAACGCTCAAACAAAAAGAAATAAAGACAACACCACTTCCTATAATTCCCACAGTGGTTTTTGAGAGAGATTTCCTTCCCAGCCCATTAATTAAAAACCCAATTAACGGAAGAAGAGGAACCAGGTAAATAAGATTAATTACATTCATAAACCAGACTTCGTCAGTGTTTTAAAATTTTAAATAAATTTTTGAACTCACTCATTTTTTGAGATCAATTTTTTAATCTGTTTAAAAAATTAATGTCAATAGAGCGTGTACTTCTATACATCATCACAATAATGGCCAGCCCAACGCTTACTTCTGCAGCAGCTACTATCATTATAAAAAAAACAAAAATTTGTGCACTTGTAGCCATTGTGGTGCCAAAAGCATTGGCTCCGGCAAGGTGCATTTTCGAAAATGCAACCAATAGCAGGTTGACAGAATTGAGCATTAATTCAATACACATAAAAACAATAATTGAATTACGCCTGGTAAGTGCACCAATAATGCCAATGCAAAATAATGCTAACGATAAAAACAAATACCACTTGATTTCCATAATTACAACTTTACATATAAGCCTATTCCTGCAGTGTTGGAAGCAGGGGCTATTGAAAAAATATCTTTAATCTTCTTAACCGCGATTCCATTAAATATATCAACTGCTTTATAAGACGCACCTTTTGTAAGAAACTTTACTATAAGCCCACTTCCGATAGCGCTAATCCCGGAATATAAGGCTCCATTGTAATCGTTCTTTTGAATAGAATTATCTAATTTTCTAACAAGGCTATACACTACAATTGCGCTACCTGCATACGCCGCTACTTTGTAAACCGCTCTTCCGGTTTTAAACGTCCGGAATAATTTATTGATTTCATCATTTTTCTTTAGCCCAAGTATTTCGCTCACTTTTGAAATTTGATCAATAGGTGTTTTACCAAGGCTGAATTTAGGTGCAAATCCCTTTTGAACATGCATTATTTTCCCAATAATATCCTGTATATCTATATGACTCAAATCTATTTGTGCAAAAGATTTCTGCCCATAAAACATACACATAAACAAAAAAATAAACCTAATCAATCTCTTCATATCTTACTTCTTTTAACCGGATCTTTTTTACCAATTACAATAACACCTACCATTGCGCTTAAAAATAAAATACTGCTTATTTCAAATGGCACAACGTATTGATTGAATAAGGCTTTCCCAAGATTTTCTATCAGCCCCACACTGGTTCCGGGCCTGATTACTACATTATGCGTATCAGCATGAGAAAGCGCGGCAACTAAAACGATCATTAAAGTTAATCCTGAAATAATACCTGCCATCTTCATGTACATATTTTTCACAGGTTCCGCATCCGCATTTAAATTCATCAGCATTACCACAAAAAGAAAAAGCACCATGATAGCGCCGGCATAAACAATTATATTTACAATGGCCAGAAACTGGGCATTCATTAAAATATAATGCCCGGAAATGGAAAAGAAAACCACAATCAAAAGCCAGAGCGGCTAAAAACCAAAATACAATCTGAGTTACTTCCATCTATTTATTTTTTTCAGCTTTGAGCTTTAAGCTTTCAACCTTGAGCTAATATCATATATATAATCAATGTTCATTCCCGTGCCCCTCCGGATGTGTTGCCCTCGTCCCCCTTGCTTTTGCAAATCCTTCCGGGTCTGTTTTAGGATTAGGAATCAAAAGATCCTCCTTTCCATATATAAAACCTTTACGCTCGTAATTTGCAGGTGCAAAAGTTTCAGTCAGATACACTGCATCTTTTGGACAAGCCTCTTCGCATAATCCACAAAATATACAACGTAGCATATTGATCTCGTACTTTGCCGCATACTTTTCTTCCCTGTATAAATGTTCTTCTCCAGGCTTGCGTTCCGCGGCTTCCATAGTAATGGCTTCAGCAGGGCATGCTAATGCGCATAATCCACATGCGGTACAATTTTCACGGCCTTCTTCGTCTCTGTTTAAAATCTGTAGTCCACGGAAAACGGGGCTGAACTTCCTTTTCTGCTCAGGGTATCGTATAGTAGGCACTTTTTTAAACATGTGCCTGAATGTAATTCCCATTCCTTTAAAAATGGCGGGTAAATACATTCGCTCCCATATTGTCATGGGCTGCCTTGAAACAGGTTTTATTCTGGTTGTTAATGCTTGCATTATAATAATGTTTTTAAAATAATTTTGACCATAATTTCAAAACCAATACCTCAATTTTTCATAAATCCTAAAATAGTTATACTCTACTTACCTATTTTTTCCGCAAATATTCCTAACAATTTACTTAATAGTTTCTCCTGATAAAATCATCGCGTGCAAAAGTATTATTATGTTTAGAAATGCCAGTTATTTTGTTTCAATAAAATGATAGCTCCTGTAACCAGCATATTTAACAATGCCAAAGGTAACAGTAGTTTCCATCCAAGGTTCATTAATTGATCGTACCGGAATCTCGGAACCGTCCACCTTACCCACATAAAGAGAAAAATGAAACAACAAATTTTGATAAAAAATACCCCACATTCCAATACTGCCGTCCAGTTCATTCCAATATTGTGGATCAAATTCGCATCATTTACAAAAGGAATATCGTAGCCCCCAAAATAAAGGGTTGTCATTACCGCGCCGCTCAAAAACATATTGATGTATTCTGCAAATAAATAAAACCCCAGTTTCATGGAAGAATATTCAGAATTGTAACCACCAATCAGTTCATTTTCTGCCTCAGGCAAATCGAAAGGCGTACGGTTGGTTTCTGCAAAAGCGCAAATAAGAAAAATCAAAAATCCTAATGGCTGATAAACAATATTCCACCATTGGTCTTTTTGCTGTTCTACCATTTCATTAAGGCTAAGTGTACCCGTTACCATTAGCAGGGCAATCAGAGAAATACCTAAAGCCAGTTCGTAGCTTATTATTTGGGAGCCTGCCCGCATAGCACCTAATAAGGAAAACTTATTATTACTAGCCCAACCACCAATCATAATGCCGTAAACCCCTAAGCTCACTACACCAAAAATGTATAGAATACCGATATTCACATCTGCTATTTGCAGAGAAACATGCCTTCCAAAAAAATCAATAGTTCCACCCCAGGGGATTACAGCACTCACCATCATCGCGGTGAGCATGGCCAGGCAAGGCCCCAGGATAAATAAGAATTTAGATGAAAAGTTGGGAACGATCTCTTCTTTATAAAATAATTTCAACCCATCTGCCAATGGTTGGAAAATTCCAAATGGGCCGGCGCGATCAGGACCGATTCTATCCTGCATCCATGCGGCCACTTTTCTCTCTGCATAAGTGGAATACATTGCCACTATTAATGAACCCATTACCACTGCTAAAATTAAAACCAATTTTTCAGTAAAAAGTGCCCAGTCAAGAACTAAAAATGTTTGTTGTAAATACATTTGCGAAAACTAATTTAAATTATAGTACATTTTTATGATCATTAATTTCTAATCTGATAGTGGCGGCATCAACAATTTCTTTTTCCTCATCCCGTTCAATAAAAGTAATGGAAGTAGCAGGACCGGGAAGAATACTTAGATCAATATCGGCTGTATTCACTTCGCTTTCTTCATGAATATCCAAAAGTAATAATGGATCGCGTCCGTTTAATACTTTATCCAGCGGGTCCGATGGCACCACTTTTTTTACATAATGATTGGTAGAAATTACAGAGTGCCTGTTTATTGTGGTTGGCCCTTCAATAACCCAATCTGAAGTTTTCTTTTTTTCAAAACGGCATGTGTTGCATATCCAGGCTGCTTTTCCGTCAATGTCCTGCACTTCGCCCCATGGATCTTTTCTTGAAGTAACTCTATAAACTTCATCGCCACGATTCCATAAAGTAACCTTACCACAGCACTTATCACAATCGCGATGAGCCTCCATTGGTTTCAAAAACCAAACCCGGTTTTTAAACCGGTAAGTACGGTCAGTGAGTGCGCCAACCGGGCATACATCAATCATGTTTCCACTAAAATCATTATCAATGGCTTTTGAAATGTAAGTGGAAATATCTGATTGGTCTCCACGGTCTAATATTCCGTGAACACGATGATCTGTAAGTTGATCCGCAACATATACACAACGGTAACAAAGAATGCAGCGTGTCATGTGCAACTGAATAAAAGGGCCTATATCTTCTCTAATAAATGTTCTTCGTTTAAATTCGTAACGTGTAAAACCATCTCCATTTCCGTAGCTGAGATCTTGTAAATAACATTCGCCTGCCTGGTCGCAAATGGGGCAATCTAAAGGATGGTTGATCAACAAAAATTCCACCACGCCTCTCCTGGCGTCTAATGTTTTTTCACTGGTAGTATTTTTCACAATCATGCCGTCCATCACATTAGTCCTGCAAGAGGCTACCAACTTAGGCATGGGCCGCGGATCTTTTGTAGAACCCGCTGCCACTTCTACAAGACAGGTTCTGCATTTACCACCGCTGCCTTCCAATTTGCTGTAATAGCACATGGTGGGCGGCGCCACTTCTGGTCCTATCATTCGTGCGGCGTTTAGAATCGTAGTTCCTTCCGGCACTTCAATGGTGATGCCGTCTATGGTTATTTTTATTAATTTTTTTTCTTCAGGCATATCTCAATTCTTTTAAATCAGAATGATAATTCTTTTATTTTTTTATTAACTCTCTTACAATCTTCAATTTTTTGATGGCGTATTGATTTAAAATTTTATATTTCTATAATATCTATCTTTTGCAATAATTTTTATTCTAAGCGACCACCTCCAAAGGATCCGCATAATGAGCCAAACCATAATTTCTCACCAGACATTCTTCGGGATTATTCACATGCCATTCAAACTCATCTCTAAAGTGCCTGATAGATGCTGCCACAGGCCATGCGGCAGCATCGCCAAATGGGCAAATGGTATTGCCTTCTATTCTACGCTGAATATCAAAAAGCAAATCAATATCCTTCATATCACCTTTTCCATTCTCTATTTTTGAAAAAACTTTAAGAAGCCATCCTGTCCCTTCGCGGCACGGCGAACATTGACCGCAACTTTCATGATGGTAAAATCTCGCAAGCGTCAATGTATGTCGCACTACGCACTGGTCTTCATCTAACACAATAAAACCTCCTGACCCCATCATACTTCCGGTAAGAAAACCTCCATCAGAAAGGCTTTCGTAATTCATATATCTTGTTTCACCTTTGGCAGTCTTAAGTAAAAGATTTGCCGGTAAAATAGGGACGGAAGAACCTCCCGGAATACACGCTTTTAGTTTTTTGCCGTTTGGAATACCGCCGCAATATTCATCACTGTAAATAAAATCTTCGACAGAAATAGTCATGTCAATTTCATAAACACCGGGCTTATTAATATTACCACAAGCAGAAATTAATTTGGTACCGGTTGATTTTCCTACTCCGATTTTGGCATAAGCTTCAGCACCATCATTTATAATAGGAACTACTGCACAAATCGTTTCCACATTGTTTACAACTGTTGGGCAGCCCCAAACTCCCTTTATTGCAGGAAATGGCGGTTTTATTCTGGGTAATCCTCTTTTGCCTTCAAGGCTTTCTAAAAGCGCGGTTTCTTCTCCACAGATGTAGGCACCGGCTCCGCGATGTGTGTATATCTCACAATCAAATCCGCTTCCTAAAATATTCTTCCCAAGAAAACCATTCTGCTTTGCTTCCGCAATCGCTTGATCCAGAATATCGCACACCCAATCATACTCGCCACGGATGTAGATGTAAGAAACGGTACTTCCCAATGCAAATGATGAAACAATCATCCCTTCAATCAATAAATGTGGAATGAATTCCATGAGATAACGATCTTTAAAAGTACCGGGCTCGCTTTCATCAGCATTGCAAATAAGATAACGCGCTATGCCATCCGGCTTTGCCAGGAAACTCCATTTAAGTCCGGTAGGAAACCCAGCACCCCCTCTGCCCCGCAGACCACTTTTTTTAACTTCATCTACAATATCTCCAGGTTGCATTTTCAGAGCTTTCTCTACACTGCTATATCCTCCTTCACGACGATACACATCAAAATTTTTGATTCCTTCAATGTGTATTTTATTTAATAATAATTTTTTGCTCATACCGTATTCTTATCATTTATTCTTTGTAATTAAATCATCAAAATTCTGTAATTTTAATTTCAAATCTTCTCTAATAATTTTTTTCATCGTTATTTCTTATAATCATGATTAAACATCCAGTTGAAGCCAAACTTATCTGTCAATTGCCCAAATTTTGCACCCCAAAAAGTATCCTGCAATGGCATCGTAATTTTTGCTCCTGCTGATAAAGCTCCAAAAACTTTTTCCATCTCTTCCAATTCATTAAAATTCAAAGACAACGCCAGATTAGAACCCTGTGAGACATTTGCATTCCTGAAACTATCCGAAAACATCATGGTTAAATCTCCTGCTTTCAAAACAGCATGAAGAATATTATTTTTATTCTCTTCCGGAACCTCCATTTTTGCATCTCCAAAGGTTTGGCAGGATTCTATGTTTCCGTTTAACGCTTTTGCATAAAAGTCCAATGCATCTGTCGCGTTTCCATTTAAGGTTAAATATGGTACGATTGATTCCATAGTTATTATTTATTAATTATTTGCCGCTGTTTTTTTTATACATTCTTCAATTATCTGATCAACTCTTTCTTTGGTTAAATGTTCTTTATACACTTTTCCTAACTGCATCATAGGCGCATAACCGCACGCCCCAAGGCATTCTACCGTTTTCAAAGTAAATAATCCATCAGGCGTGGTTTCATTTACTCCTATTCCTAATTTCTCTTTAATATAAGCAATGATTTCATCGCTTCCTTTAAGCATGCACGGTCCCGTTTGGCATACTTCAAAAACAAACTTGCCTACCGGCGCAGTATTAAACATTGAATAAAAAGTAGCCACCTCGTAAACTTCTATCGGTTGTATTTGCAACAAAGAAGCTACATAATCCATCGCATCCGTATCAATCCACCCGCCCATTTGCTCCTGTGCCAAATGCAATACAGGTAGTATAGCACTCTTTTGTTTCCCCGCCGGATAATGGTTGATAAATTCGTTTACTTCATCTAATTTTTCTTGTGAAAAAGTCATTTGTTTTTATTTCTAAATTTTAATTTATCTATGTCCTCAATATCTTGTGGCCTTCCCGCTAATTCTTTCACTTTCAATAAAGCTGCATATTTATTGATCAGGCATCCAACTCTCCTGCTATCAAATTCAAACTACTCATTGTAATGATCGCATCGCTCAGCATGCTTCCTTTAGTCAATTCCTCATAAGCCTGGTAATAAATAAAGCACGGCCTTCTAAAATGCAAACGGTATGGCGATCTTCCACCATCAGTCAATAAATAAAATCCAAGCTCACCATTTGCGCCTTCCACAGCCGAATAAATTTCCCCATTTGGAATTTTAATTTCACCCATGATTATTTTAAAATGATAAATAAGCGCTTCCATACTGGTGTAAACATCTTTTTTATCCGGCAAATAGTAATCAGGCACATCAGCATGAAAAACTTCCGCTTCGGCTCCTTTAAATTCCTGTACTTTCTGATACGCTTGTTTTATTATTTCCAGGCTTTGCCACATTTCCTGATCGCGTACCAAAAAGCGATCGTAACAATCACCCGTGGTTCCTACAGGAATGGTAAAATTAAAATCTTCATAACTACTGTATGGTGTATGGACGCGCACATCATAATCCACACCCGCAGCGCGAAGATTAGGCCCGGTAAAACCATAGTTCAATGCTCGCTCTGCAGAAATAGGGCCTACACCAATAGTGCGATCCATAAATATTCGATTTCTGACAAAAAGCTCATTAAACTCTTTCAAAACTGCCGGCCATTCCTTTATAAATCTTTCTAGTTTCTCAAAAGCCTGCGGCGTAAAATTTCTTTCAAAACCTCCAATTCTACAAATATTGGTGGTCAGCCTCGATCCACATACTTCCTCATAAATTTCATAAATAAGTTCTCTGTATTGCATTACATAAAGAAACCCTGAAAAAGCTCCTGAATCTACTCCCACAATTGAGTTACAAATAAGATGATCTGAAATGCGTGCCAACTCCATAATAATTACCCTGAGATAATCCACGCGTTTTGGAGTTTTTACTCCTAATAATTTTTCACATGTAGTAACCCATCCAATATTATTTATCGGAGATGAACAATAATTTAACCGGTCGGTGAGTGTTGTTATCTGGTATAAGTTTCGATGCTCTGCTATTTTTTCAAATGCCCTGTGAATATATCCGACAGTCTGTTCTGCGCTGACAACTACTTCGCCATCCAGTTCAATTATATTTTGAAATACACCATGAGTAGCAGGATGCGTAGGCCCCAAATTAATCGTAGTAGTCTGCTTCTCTATTTCTCCTTCCGGAAGTTTTATATGTTCGCTCATTGTGTTATTCTCAGTTGATATTTTTTATTTTTCTTTGCCATTTGGCAAATCGGCAGACGTAAGGACTGCCCCTACGTGCGGCCAAACATTTCATCATCTTTATCTGTTCTTTTCTGATCTTCCAGGGGAAACTCTTTTCTCAATGGAAAATAATCCATTTCATCTATATTCAAAATTCTTTTTAAGTTAGGATGGCCAATAAAATTGACGCCATAGAAATCAAACGTTTCTCTCTCCATCCAATTGGCTGCGGAGTATAAGGCTGATGCACTAAATACATCGGGCTTATTAACATCAGTAAATACTTTGTAGCGAATACGAATGTTATCTACCAAATTATGCAAATGATATACTACTGCCAGTTCTTTTCCTTTGCTATCAGGATAATGTACTGCACATAAGTCTGTCATGAACCTGAATTGTAAAGAAGGTTCGTCGTACAAAAACTGAAGGATTTTCAGATTCAAACTTTTATCAGAAGAAAAAGTGAGCATGCCATACGGTTCTGCCCAGCCGGAAATTTGGTCTCCAAATTTTTCAATTAACTTTTGTCTTATTATTTCGTTGGTTAAAGCCATTTTTTATTTTAAAAATTACGAAATGAAAATTTGAAAATGAAAGATCTTAAATCGCCTATTGGATGCCATAGGTATTCATCAGTTCTTTATATTTATCAGAATGTCTCCTTCTAAGGCTTTCATTTCCCACCAGTTCCTGCACTCTGATAAACCCATCTAAAATTGCCTCAGGACGCGGAGGGCAACCGGGCACATACACATCTACAGGAATGATCTGATCAATGCCTTGCAAAACAGAATATGTATCAAAAATACCACCACTGGAAGCACAGGCTCCCATGGCAAGTACCCACCGTGGCTCCGCCATTTGCAAATAAACCTGCTTTAATACCGGACCCATTTTTTTTGCAATGGTTCCTATTACCATTAGCAGATCGCATTGACGCGGCGAAAAGCTTACTCTTTCGGAACCAAACCTGGCAAGGTCATAATGAGAAGCCATCAGCGCCATAAATTCTATTCCACAACAACTTGTAGCAAATGGTAACGGCCAGATAGAATTTTTACGTGCGAGCCCAACGACATCGCTTAATCTGGAAGCAAAAAAACCTTCACCAGCATAAGAATTAAAACATTCGCACTTTTCACCAATCCAAATTTTTAAGTAAAAAATATCTATTTATGATTTCAGATTTAATACATCGTTTTTCTTAAAGGCGGTCCATTATTTTTCTACCTACGGATTTCTAAATAATTCTACCTCTTAATGTTCTCAATTTAGCTAATCAGATGGAGACCGTCAAACTCAACTGAACCAATTAAACAATCGGGATCATTTTACCCAATCACACAGAGGCCCTTAATTCAATTTAACTAACCCCACATCTGAAGGAGTCCGTAAGATTGGTAACCAACCTAATCTTCCCAGTTTAATCCCCCTTTTTTTATGATATAAATAAATCCACAAATAAAAAACCCAACGAACATTAATACAGCTTTAAACCCTTCCCAGCCCAATTCCCGGAAATTGACCGCATAAGGATAAAAGAAAATCACTTCCACATCAAACAAAACAAAAAGAATAGCTACTAAAAAATATTTGATAGCCATTGGCCTTCTTGCATTTCCCTGAGATTCTATGCCCCCTTCAAAATTGACCAATTTATCCGCAGTTTTTCTTTTTGGCCCCAAAACATTTGTAGCAAAAATAATTACCACCAATAAAAAAATCGCGAAGATTAACTGTATCCCGATTGGTAAATAGTTTGAAGTACTATTAATATTAGGTGGAATTTGTAAAAATGTATGTATCAAAACTGAAACTTTTTTTTGCAAAAATAAGACACACACACCAATTATCAATATAAGAAAATATGATTTAAAACATGCTTCAATGATTTAAAGTTTCGAAGACAATGAAAATTGAAATTATAAAATAAATTTCCTGTTTAAAACTACTTTCTAAACAAATCATTTCAATCTATAAATTATGTAAAAAATAAATTTTAAGCTTTAAACCATTTACAAAAAAAAACTTCCCGGTTAAAGGAAGTTTTTTTTAAAGTCTATAATAATTCTATTACCTACCTGGCTTTTTAGCTGGCGGCGTTGAAGCTGAAGAGGAAGTTTTTTTCAGAGCTGAATTCAATGCCTCTTTTGTTTTTAATGCTGTTGCATCTGCAGGGTCAACCTCTAAAATTTTATCATTAAACTGAATAGCAGGTTCTGTTTGATGCTTTATATTATAATAGTAAGCTACCATATACCTGTATGCCGGAATTAATTTGTCTTTTATTTCTGACTTATCGGTTACAGTATCGGCCATTGCAATAATTCTTTCATAATCAGGTTTAGCCAAACCTGCGGCACCTGTACTATCTATGCCCTCCTTTGAACGGGCTCCAAGGTACCAACCATAAAAATCTGTCGGATATTTTTTCTGATATATTTGAAATACCGAATCCGCTGTTTTATAATTACCACCGCGGTAATCAGAATAGCCGGCATAATAAAGATCAACTTTTCCAAAACTTGTATCAAGGCTTAATAGTTTCCCATACCAACGTCCCGCTTCTACAAATTTACCAGCATCATAAAGGCTTTTTGCAATATCTTTCACATACTCCAATTTCTTCGCCGGCACAGTATCCAATGCGATCGCTTTATTTACGTAAGAAGCAGCGAGTGTATCATTTCCTGGAAATTCAAGTAATACTTTTGCATAACTGGCATAATCATTTGGCCCTATTTTTTCAGGATTTACTTTCGCAAAAAATTCCTCAAAATATTTTTTGGCATTTAAAGAATCACCCATTTTATCGTACGCATAAGCTTTTAACCCATATAGGTTCGGAAATGGCTTCATAGCACCTGCACTTGAAATACATGCATCAATTTTTGAGATAGCTTCTGAATACAATTTGGAAACGTATAAAAGGGAAGCCTCAGCATAACAATTTTTAGAATCCTGATCTGCTACTGCCACATATTTGTTTAAATAATCCCTTGCTTTATTTACATCGCGTTGGTAATAATAGCTATACAACCAATAATAAACCGGCGCAAAATTTGGGTCAGCTGCAATAGCAGCATTATAATAACGCATATAAATTGGCTCCTGGCCATACCCTTGGGTTTCATAAATTCTACCAATCATAAAATTTGCTCTGGCATCTTTAGGATCCAGTGCAAGGGCATTCTGATAAGCTATAGTCGCATTGGCACCATCAATTAATTTGCGGTAAGCATCTCCCAATGCAATCTGAATTTCACTGCTTTTTTTATTTCTTTCCACCGCCTGTTTTAATTTGTCAACAGCATAAACTGCATCTCCAGCCTTTGCATCAATATTGGCTCTTCCAACTGCAAGCAAAATGTCATCAAGGTCTTTTTTCTTAGTTAAATTAATGGCTGTTTCAAAGCGGTTTCTCGCATCAGCAGTTTTTCCTTCCATTAATTCTACTTCTCCAATGCCTACCATAAGCAAGGCCGCATTTGGATTAGCCTGAAGGGTTTTCTGATACAATGCTTTTGCCGCTGAGATATCAGTATTATCTGAGTTCTGCAGATAAGTTTGTCCTAACCAATAGGCAGCTTCCACATTATTAGGATTTGCCGCAAGTAACTTATTAAAAACACTTGCAGCGCTCTCAAATCTCTCATAGTTTAGAAATTTTTTCCCTTCGTCAATACTTTGGGCAAACAAAATATTTACCATCAAAATAAAGCAAACTAAAAGTCCGGATTTTTTCATTTTTTCAATTTTAATTTTTGGGTGAATGTCTATTTAAATTTTTGGATATATATTTATTACTTATCTTATTAATATACTGCCGACCGCACACTAAAATTTATTTTTGCAGGCCCAAGATAAGCACGTTTAAAAATCAACTGGCCTTTTTCTAATTCAAGAAAACCTGCAAATCCACTTCCTAAACCATTATAATTTTCTTTAAGGATATAATACAAACCACGTACCAATGGGTACCGTTTTGTCAAAATATTTGCCTGGTAAGGTTTTATAAAGGATTTCTCAGGACATTTACATTGGAGTGAAGCAATTCTTATTTTGGTAAGAAAGCTCAACTGTGTAGTGTCTTCCGGATTACCAATCCAGCTAACGCCTACAAAACCAACAGCATCCTTATTTTTCTCCACATAATTTATTACATCCTGGCTACTTTTCTCCGCAAAAACTTTTTGGGGATCCATTGGTTTTCCTTTTAATATAGAATCAGTAACAAATCGGGCAGCGCTGGAACCGCTTAATCCATCAAATACAGCAATTTGTTTATCAGCCGTAGTCCCTTGCAATATACTTCTGAGATCACTAAGATAAAAAACAGAATCCGGCGCTTCTTTATTTACAATTACTGCAATAGCGTCGTTAGCTACTTTAGTATATCGAGGTATAAACGAGAATTTGTTTTTATAAAAATTCTCTTCCTCAATGGTAAGGCCACGGGTTACAAGTATCAACCTGGTACTATCTTTCATTAAATCTTTAAAGCAATCCGCTTCAGATTTATACTCAGCGATAATTTTGGCATCGGGATTCAATGCTTCAAATACCTGAATTTCTGAATCAATTACAGGTTTAAAGGATTCATCTGCACTTATATGGATGGTTCCTTTCGTTGGACTATCGAGATCACTTCTCTCATCTCCCCCACCATTGCAGCCGGTGAATAATACACCTGTAAGCGCAATAGTGAAGATAAAAAAAGGTTTTAATTTTTTTAATTGAATCATCATTATCTTCTAAAATAATTTTTCTTAATACCTCTATAAAATCTCCAGGAACCATACACTATAGCCAACACTGCAAATATCTTAGCTGGAATACTGAGAGTAAAATCTGTACTAAAATTAAATTGTTTAGCAAATAAAATAAAAAAACCTACAGCTAAGTAGATAATTCCCATTCCAAAATCTGTAATGCTTCTCATCATCATATAGCGCTTCGTTTTTTTATCCGGTTCCTCTTCAAATTCTTCAAGACTCATATTCTTAATTTTTAAGTGACAGGTGGCAAGATAAAATAAAATAAAGAATTTGCCACATTGTGCACAATTGTATTAATAAAATTTTAGTTAATATTCATTTGTAAATTTAACAGATACGATATAATAAACCGATACATTTTTTTCATTATTTTTTCCCTGAATCCATAAGGGAATCCATATTAGAACCATCACAACTTCATTACCAAATACTTCTCCTCTTCATCTACTACTGTCAAACTCACTAATCTTCCATTTTATTTTGTCACAAATTTTACCTTACTATAATTATTTTACCATCTCCAAAGGAATTATCAGGAGGCTGAATCTTGAGGAATGTGAACTTTCAGATGCAATCATTTTGTTAATGTGCTCGTCAATTATGCGCTGAACCGTTTTTAAATTTCTGCAGATAACTCTTTGCCTTTTCGAAAAAATTATAACAGTTTTTAGACCAGTATTTTTAACAACAAAGAAGTAGAAAGTACTGTATTCGTAAGGTTTTTTTTAAAAATTCAGTCCCTACAATTAACCCTGGATTTCCGACAAAAAATTGAATTAAAATTAAAATTAAAACTACAAAAAACAATAATATAAGTGAAGACATTTAGCGGTACATTTAATTTTTTCTCAAAAGAAATGCAGGTATTCTTTATTCCTGTTTTCAAAAATAATATTGGGCAAATCGCTTTGCAGAATAGTATTTGAGTTCATAATAATTATTTTGAGAAAAGAAATTCATTTTTTTTTACAATATTTCACCCGAACCGGCGCCGTTTCTTGTAAGATGCAACAATCGGCCTTATTCCACAGATCGAATCACCTTTTAAACAAAATTCTTTTGAAAATGCAACTTTCTCAGCGCTAAAAATGGCAAACCAGGAATCTTTGAAAACCTTATGGTTTTGCGCCGGATTCACTAATCAATTAAACCAAAAATATCCCGAAGGACCTTCCTGGTTTTGCGTAGAAGTTTAAAAACCTTCCTGGATTTGTATTGTGGCTCACACAGTATAAATCTGATTAATAGAAACTGAAAACTTAAATTTGCGTTTCATAAAATATTTTCTGCCAAAGGCA
>CAJDUV010000004.1_pt1 | contig 15846 bp, 13 predicted proteins | sample 7391201 | NCBI WGS metagenome assembly CAJDUV01 (sample SAMEA7055680, study PRJEB34461) | soil metagenome | biome: terrestrial ecosystem; feature: Peninsula; material: soil | place: Antarctica | collected 2016 | reverse complement strand
TGCACATCGTCGTCAATTACAAATATGATTGATTGATCCATCTTATTTCATTTTTAGTCTTCATCAAAAAGGGAGACAAATTTCAAATTCTGTCGCACCAGGCTCTGATTTTACTTTTACTTCGCCATTGTGCTGTATCATTATCCTGCTTACTACATCTAGGCCTAAGCCCGAACCTTTACCCATTTCCTTTGTTGTAAAAAACGGAGCAAAGATATTTTGTTTTATACTTTCAGTAATTCCTGGCCCATCATCTTTGATGGTTACTTTCAAAAACCGGTCATCATGAGAAGTGGTAATGGTCAATTGACCTTTGCCATTCACTTCCATTGCATCAACGGCGTTATCAATAATGTTAGTCCACACCTGGTTCATTTGGAATTGAATCATCATAATTTTCAATAACCGTAATATTTCCCTTCCTTAATTTATAATTCAACATCGTTAAAGTATTGCGGATGCCCGAATGAATATTTGTTAATTGCCTCTCCGCATTTTTATCCATAAAAGTAAAATTCTTAACCGCACCAACGAGTTCTGAAATGCGCTCTGATGACGCGCGGATATCTTCCGCCATTTTATTGGTCACTAAGTAATTGCTTACCCATTCAATTAACACGGGAAGGTGTGCAGGTGTAGCGCAATCTTTAAACACATCCAGTTCGCCGGTTGTAAAACCACGTTCTACCAGACCTTCCGTGTCGGTGTCTTTAAATCCGTTATCAGAAAGCCAGTCAGAGAGTTCATCTTCAAGATTGGCCTTTTGCATCATGGTCAATGCAGGAGGTTCAGTATTTATTTTGCCAATGATGAGGTTACTGATCTTTTCAATTTTTTCCGGCTCAATCCTCAGGCCTGCAATGGGTCCGAACAAATGTGACAACCGGCTCACCTGGTTTTGTAATAAAGCAGCAGCACGCGATATAGCCGCCGCAGGATTATTGAGCTCATGTGCAAGGCCGGCCGATAGTTTTCCTAACGCAAACATTTTTTCATTCTGTTGTTGGATAGATGTGAATTCCCGCACCCGGCTTAACATAATGTGCACCATTGCTTCAATTAATTGGTAGTGGGTTCCAAAGCCTTCTATGAGTTTTTCTTTTGAACATTTAAACACCCACGATTTTTTTATCGCTTCGCAAAATGCCGGCGTTATTGTAGCTCTAGAAAAAGGAAGGTAGCCGGTAAACTGTCCCGGATCGAGAATGCGCAATTCTTTTTGGTTGCCCGATTGTAGCGCACAGATTCTCATCTTGCCTTCCAATACTATATAGCAGGTAATTACAGGTTCACCGGCATTAAATAACAGTCCATCTTTTTCTATTTCAACTGTTTCTCCCTGGCTGATCAACCACTGTAATTGATCGTCCGGAATATGTTGAAATTCCTTAACAATTTTCAGGTCGGCAATATTTAATTCTCTCATGAAATGAAATCAAATTTGCCACAAGGTATGCATTGCTGCAAAGAAACAGCCATCGGCATTCACAGTTAGTAGGTAATCCATCTTACGTAAGCTGTCATTGCATCGGAGACAGCAATCACATCCAAACTTTAACTGAAAACCAGGCAACTTTTCGTAAATTAGCTAAGTGAAGAAACGTAAACAAATACTACTGAATTTTCTCATTGATAAATTGACCAACTCAATTGAGAACGTTCAAACAGGAGATAGTTTTCCGACTAATATTAGTTTACTTTCTCCAGGTAATTAAGAAATTTTCACGATTTTGTTAAATAGGTACGGTTATATTTAATTTACATCCTTCTCCAGGCGCAGAAACAATATTCATATTTCCTGAATAAAATTTTACCCGGCTTAGAATATTTTTTAAGCCAATACCATTGCCTTTTTTTTCAGGATCATACCCAACTCCATTGTCAGAAATGGATAGATATATTTTACCAGTATCCGTTTTAAGAACAATTGTTGCAATTTGCGCCTTTGCATGTTTGCGAATATTGGTTATTTGCTCCTGCACGACTCTGTATAACATTAATTCCTTTTTCTTATTTTTTATTAGATTTTTTTCTATTTTGTAAAGTAACCTTACATTAAGGGTGTTTGTTGTATTCAATTCATCTACAAGGTTCTGTAACGCAGGTTCCAAACCTGAGTCCTCTAATGATGGTGCTACAAGGGTTTTAGAAAGTTGCCTGATTTCTTCTATGGCGATATTTACAAATTCATAGCTTTTTCCTATTAGATCAACAGATGATTCTTTATTGGCTATTGCCATACCAAGATACATTTTTGTAGTAGCTAAAATCTGGTTTATATTGTCGTGCAGTTCCTTTCCTAATTCATCTCTTTCCTTTTCCTGGGCCAGGATGGTTGCTTCTGAAAGTTCCTTTTCTAATCTCTTTTGTATGGTAACATCAGAGAATGCTTTAATCATCCTATAAGGCTTTTTTTCACCATTAAACAATATATAAGCTTTGCAAAAAACATATTTATACGAACCATCCGCGGTCTTGAATCGATATTCGTCCTGGCAGTTCTCCGTTTTATTTTCGATGTGGACTTTTAAATTTGACTCAACCCTTTCAAAATCATCCGGATGAATATATTTTCTTATCCAGCCCATATCAGAAATAATATCGGCCTTAGTATACCCATATATTTTTGTAATCCCATCACTCCATAATCCGGTTTCTGTATCAAAATTCCACTCCCAGATCGTATCGAGAGTTGCCTTGCTTATTAGTTCGTAACGTTCGTTACTTAATTTTAATTTTTTGAGAGTCCTCTTTCTTTCCATACTATATTGTATGGTTTTAGCAAGCAATTTTTCGTCATACTCCCCTTTTACCAAATAATCCTGTGCCCCGAGTGATATAGACTCTATAGCGATATCAATTGCCGAAACGCCGGATAAAACTACTATTGGTTGATTAGGTAATATTCGATCAATAGTTATCACAGATTCAATACCTGAACTGTCGGGCAAGGAAAGATCAAGCAAAACTATATCTACGTTATGATCTTTTAACAATGCGGGCACCATCTCCATATTTACTGCGTGAAACATTTCATTCACCGGCAGGCCCGTTAGTTTAATGTACTCTTTCAACAAGAAGTAATCCCCGGGATTGTCTTCTATCACCAGTAAATTAAGAGGCATATCTATTTTCTGCATTTGACTTTATTCGTTAGGTAATTGAACAATGTTGATCCAAAAATCTTTTATAGTTTGTATAACCTGCATGAATTTGGAAAAACTAACCGGCTTGGTAATATAACAATTCGCATGATGCTGATAGGCTTTTAAAATATCCTTTTCCGAATCGGAAGTAGTTAACATGACAACAGGAATAACCATAAGCTTTTCATCGTTTTTAATATGGTTCAACACTTCTATTCCATCCACTTTGGGAAGATTAATATCCAGAAGAATCAAACCCGGAGTTTCGACATCCTTAAATTCATCCTCTTTGAGAAGATATTTTAAAGCTTTATCTCCATCTCTTACCACATCAATTGCATTGCTTATTTTGGCCTGCTTTAAAGCTTCAAGGGTTAAAAGGATATCGCCTTCATTGTCTTCTACCAATAAAATGTGTATCTCTTTTTTCATAGTATATTTTTTTGTATGGTGAAATAAAAAGTGCTGCCTTTCCTGTATTCCGACTCTACCCAAATACGCCCTCCATGGCGTTCAACAATTTTTTTGCATATGGATAATCCGATACCCGTTCCCGAATATTCCGTTTTGTTGTGCAGCCTCTGAAATATGATAAAAATTTTATCGAAAAATTTAGGTTCAATTCCAATCCCATTATCTTTTACATAAAATTGCCAATATCCTTCAAGTTCCGTGCAGCCTATTTCAATCTCAGGCAATTGATCACTATGGTATTTTAGTGCATTACCTACCAGATTCTGAAAAAGTTGCTGTATTCTTGTCTGTCGGCCGTGTATTACGGGAAGGGGTTTTACATGTAATCTGGCCTTTGTTTCTTCTATTCGTGATTGGTAAACAGTACTTACAGTTTGGAGTATTTCATTACAATCCACATTTTTAAAACCTTCTTTACTGGTTCCTAAACGAGAATATTCTAATAGATCCTGTATTAATCTTTTCATTCGCTCTGCTCCATCTATTGCAAAATCAATATATTTTTTATTAGTTTCATCCAGCGTTCCTTCCAATTTTTTTTCAAGCAATTGCAAAAAGCTGCTCACCATACGAAGAGGTTCCTGCAGATCGTGCGAAGCTACATAGGCAAATCGTTCCAACTCCACATTAGATGCCTTTAGTTCGGCGGTTTTTTCTGTGACCTTTTTTTCCAGGCTTTCGTTGAATAATTGGATCTGATCATCCAAAACTTTACGTTCGGTATAATCAAAAACGGTAGAACGGCTTTTGAGATGATTACCATTTTCATCATTAAAAGCAATAGTACTTATCATACCGGGAAATATAGTTCCATCTTTTCTTAACAAATCGAGCATGATGTCCCCGACCACACCTGTATTTTGGAAGTCCTCCACGATTTGTAAAAAATGCCCCATGCTTTCCGGAGCAATAATATCTACAATGCGAAGTTTGCCAATTACATCTTCCCTCTTATAGCCAAGCCAATTGAGTTCAGTGTCATTGATATCAACGAAAACGCCTTTTGAATCTAAAGAATGATAACCGCAGGGCGCATTATTATAAAGATCAAAAACCTGCTCAGTGGCCTTCTTCAGTTCATCGTTCGCTATTTTCTTTTCAGTTATGTCTTCGGAAATTCCTAACAGGTAAAGCGGTTTCCCATTTTCATCTATCACAGGAATTTTTTGCGTATGCAACCATCTTTCGCCTTTTGACGTGATTATTTTCTCTTCCGGAATATTTAATAGTTCCTTCTTTCCAATTACCTCCTTGTCAACATTCACAAAGGAGTCCGCAATTTCTTTAGAGAATAAATCATAATCATTCTTGCCTATTAATTCTTCCCGTAGAACACCCAACTGTTTTTCGCCGGCCTTATTGATATTTATAAATCGTAAATCATCGCTAGCTTTCACAAATATCATATTCGGAATATTCTCTAATATGGTTTGCAGGAAGAGATTATTTTTTTTGATTTCAGCTTTTGTTTTATTGCGGGCCTGGGTATTTTTGTAAATAACTATAAATGCTACTACTAATAATAGTATGATTATAAACTGAAAAAGGAACGTAATTCTGTAGGTATCTCTGAGGCTAGCTGCATGCTCTGATTTTTGTTTTGAGAGCAACGCGTTTTCATCCATTTCGATATTGTCAGATATCCTACGCAGCTCCTCCATATTTTTCTGAATGATTCCTGTACCAAAAAATTGGTTTGCCGCATCATACCCCTCTGATTTTCTTAATTCAATTAAATGTCTTCTTAATACAATATTACTTTCCACAAGTTCAGACAATGAATCTATGCGGGAACGTTGAAGGGAGTTTTTCTGAATAAGTTTTTTAAGCTCATCAATAGTTTGGTGAATGGCAGATATAGATTTATTAAATGATTCCAAAAAGAGGCTATTTTCAGAGACCATGTAACCCCGCGCGCTTGCTCCCATATTCTGTTCAAGGTTAAAAAATCTTTGATTTTTTAATAATACATCGTTGCTATACTGTATCCATTGTGCGGTATCTTTAGATCGCTGATTATTAATATTGATAGCATAAAAAACAATTATCAAAACCAATGCAACCAATGAAAAATAACCGGCTATTTGTTTCTCAAAAGTGAACTTAAGGTGCCTGAGTTGCGCGCTATAAAATACTCCGACGTATAAAATCAAAAATGCAAAACTTGTATTGAATGCGGTACCAATGTATAAGCTAAAATTACTATAATTAATCCGGGCAATGTTAACTAAAAAATTAAAAGCCATGAACACAATGACCGTTATTATAATTACATGTATGAATTGATGAGATTTGGGTTTATGAAGAAGTAATAAAACGGAACTTGACAAAATGAAGATAATGCTCGTTAACAGATACATTTTACCGGGAAATCGATTTTCCGTTAAATCTTCACTTTTCAAAAAAATGCTACTTAATCCTGAATCGAAATTAAAAATATGTTCAGTTAAGATAAATACCGATATTAATAGAACAAGAACAGCAAGAATATTTCCTGTTATTTTCCATCGCTTCTTTATTGATTGGCTATCCAATAGAAATAATGAAACGCCAGACAATAAAAAACAAAGTGCAGTGCTAAATTTAAAATTGAAAATGCCCGGCACTCCTTTTCTGAATTCGGGAGAACCAGAAATCCATCCTATTAAAACCCACGTAGCAACAGCAATTATAACGACACTGGTAATTTTAGTCGTTTTATTGGTAATGTGGGTTTCTTTCATCAAGCAATTAATTATGTGATATCAATTCGAATATCCTGGAAATCCTTTAACTTCGGTTTTAAAATAAAATATAACTTTCTCTGTTTTTATTCATTTCAAAAAAAGAAGCGAAAATAAACTTTTTAACTGAAAAATGACAACAGAATGGTAGTTGACCCCTGAGATTTTTTTGCGTTTTTTTGACTTTTAACAAGTTAATTTAAAATCCATATAATGCTAAACGTTTTTTAAAAATGAAACATTTTAACAAACTCATTATTTGGTAGAACCCTGAATGAATATGATGCATAAAATTTTACTTGTAGATGATCACGCCATTGTACGATCTGGGTTAAGATTACTTATTATAGATTTTATGCCTCATTGTATTATTGATGAGGCGCAGGACGGTGATTCGGCATTTGAAAAAATAAAGAAGAATGATTACGACCTGATTATAATGGATGTAAACATGCCCAACACAGATTCCTTTGGAACTGTTGGCACCATTTTTTCTATAAAACCGGCAACGAGGATCATTATGTTTAGCATGAATGCTGAAGAAATATATGCGAGAAAATTTCTAAAAATGGGCGCAATGGGATATGTAAGAAAAGATGCACCCGGAAATGAAATAAAGAAAGCAATCAGCACCGTACTGAATGGTAAAAAATATATAAGTGAGGAGCTGAGTGAAAAACTCTTAAACGATTTGCATGTTAACTATAATTCAGCAAACCCATTTGATATATTATCCCTCCGCGAACTTGAAATAGTTCAATACCTTATTAAAGGCGATTCTGTTGGGAAGATTTCTCAAAAACTTAAGCTGCATACATCTACAGTAGGAACTTATAAGTCCAGAATCTTTGAAAAGATACAATGTAATAACATTATTGAGCTGAGTCAGCTTTCGAAAGTTCACAACCTTACCTTTAACAAATAAACTAACTTCTACAAGCCTGCTGCTGTAAGCAATTTTCTACAAACAATTCCTTCGCTTACTACAACTATCTTTCAGGGCCTATTATTTTTGCATCAGGTTTTACATCATTCTATAATATGAATTAAAATACCAATACGTTGAAAACCGTTTGGAATCCCCTGGAAACCACCAACTCAAAGTGACTGCACGACCGCTGGTGCCTTTTTTTTTATTATTTCAAAATTGATAGAGGCTTCGCAATCTTGTAAGAAATTTTCTACAAACAATTCCTTCGCTTTCTACAACCTTACCTTTCAGCGCTTATTACCTTTGCATCAGGTTTTACATCATACCCTAACATGATTTAAAATACCAATCCTTTTTGAAAACCGTTGATTACCTATGACACCAACGAATTAAAGTGGCAGCCCATAAGCAGTCGCTTTTTTTTTGTTTTTTTTATCTGAGACGAAGATTTAAAATTCCATTTGTAAGAAATTTTCTACAAACAATTCCTTCGCTTACTACAACCTTATCTTGCTTCAGGCATGCATATCAGCTATATAGTGTAGGTGCCGAATACGCTTTGCATTAATTTTACATCCGATTTCTATTGAATCTTACTTCTATTTTCATTTATGCTTTCATGCAATAGTATTAAAATAGAAAAATCTTTATGATTCATTGGAAATATATTGGTAAAATAAGGTAGAGTCAGGTTAAAAGTAAGAACTCCCGTAAACATGGGTTTCACAGGAATTCTTACTTGTCTCGATATAAATTAGCTGAAAAAAAGTGGAGCTGCAGAGAATCGAACTCTGGTCCAAACATATCCGCCATAAGCTTTCTACATGTTTAGTTTTGCATTATTTGTCGGGAGAAAGCAGGAGCAAAACAAACCGACTTTTTCCTTAGCTGTATAGTCTTAAGCAATTCGCACAGCCTTGAATTGCAGCAGCCCGTTTTATTTTTGAGTCGGCGGAAGAGCGTGGCAACAGGCCTGGCCAGCATCAACGGCCCTAATGGGTGCTAATCTATCGATTAAGCAGCCATGGCATACTGAGTATTGCCAATTAGAGTTTGAGTATTCATATTTAAGTGCTAATTACACAACGCACTACATGCTTATGCCTACAAAGAACTATGCTGTCAAAACCGGTCAGCCCCGTAATAATTAAGGCTACAAACGTACAAAAATTACCACAAAGAAATTGATAATTAACTGTTCTTAAATTAGCGCTTACTTTTGCGCCCACATAACCCGGATTATTGAATGGAACCCAACTTATTTTACGATCAAAAACTACAGGAATTACAGGCGTCTCTAAAAATATTGAAACGGCATAAATCCTCCTTTGGTTATTTGAGGTTAGGAAGTATCGCGGCTATCATTTTCGCCTTTTATATTCTTTGGTCTGCCGGAATTGCGTACGTGGTTATTGCATCTGTGATACTGATAGTTATCTTTATAAGGCTTATTTATGCAGACTTAAATAACCAGGCTAAAATAGACCACACTATCCAGTTAATTCATATCAATGAAGATGAATTAAAATGCCTCGCCGGAAATTTTTATGATTTCCCTTCCGGTACCGAACATATTCCAAAAGACCATCCGTATGCAAATGATCTTGATATTTTCGGCAGGGCTTCATTGTTCCAATATATCAATCGCACCACTTCAGAATTAGGAAGCAGCCAAATGGCCGATTATTTAATGTATCCGGCGAAAATGGCACTCATTTCAGAGAGGCAAAAGGCATTAAAAGAATTATCGAAAAAAATATCGTGGATACAGGATTTGCAGGCTTCAGGAAGAAAAAAGACAATTACTTTTTTAACCAAAAAAAGATTGAACACATGGATGAAAGAACCTTCTGTTTTTTCAGGATTTAAACCCTGGAAATGGCTGAGATATGTATTGCCTCTAATCATTTTGACTATAGTTACTCTTTTTATTTTTGATATGGTAAGCAGTACTCTTTTTTTCGCATCACTGTTTATTTTTCTCGTTATCGCTTACCAGATCAATAAAGTAGTGGCGCCAGTACATGAGAAATTATCAAAAATTGCAGATGAATTAGACACACTCTCATCAAGCATTGCACACATAGAAAATGAGGACTTTGAAAGCCCTTTATTAAAAAAAATGCAATCTGCTTTTATTGAAAAAAATAAAAAAGCATCAGAGAATATTCATGATATAAAAAAAATACTCGACAGGCTCGATTTAAGGTATAATCTCGCTTTCCTGCTTACTTTGAATCCATTACTTTTATGGAGCCTGCAACAGGTTCTTGATCTTGAAAAATGGAAATCGGCCCAAAAAGAAACCCTCGATATATGGTTTGACACATTGGCTCATTTTGAGGCTCTGAGCAGTTTCGCAATATTATATTTCAATAATCCAGGATGGGTTTTTCCCGATGTAGTTTCGGAATATTTTTCAATCGAAGGAAAGGAGATCGGCCATCCGCTTATTCCCATAAATAAACGTGTCAATAATTTTATTGATATACCTGATAACAGTAAGCTCATGCTGGTAACAGGTTCCAATATGGCTGGCAAAAGTACTTATTTGCGAAGTATTGGTGTAAATGTTGTTTTGGCTATGGGCGGCGCGCCGGTATGTGCTACCGCTTTTCGAGTTTCATACGTAGAAGTTATAAGCAGCATGCGTATCACAGATAATTTGGAAGAAAGCACCTCTACTTTTTATGCTGAATTAAAAAAATTAAAGACCATTATTGAAAAAGTGAATGCAGGGGAAAAGGTTTTTATTCTGCTTGATGAAATTTTAAGAGGTACCAACTCATTAGACAGGCATACCGGCTCCAGTGCATTAATAAAACAATTGATAAAAAAGAAGGCCGCAGCCATTATTGCTACGCACGATCTGGAACTGGCTCAATTAAAAGAAAACTTCTCTGAAAGCATATTAAATTTTCACTTCGATGTGCAGGTAAGCAATGATGAATTATTTTTCGATTACCAGCTTAAACCCGGTATCTGCACCAGTTTAAACGCATCTATACTGATGAAGAAAATTGGAATTGAATTGTAAAAAAAAAATTAAAAAGAGGAGTTATTTTCACATTCTATAACCTGTAATTTTTAATAATATTTTTAGAAGGGTTATACAAAAATATTTTACAAGGCGCCAACAGCACAAACATAACTATCATTTGCATAAATCAATTGCCTGAAGTATGATCCGATCTTCCCGACAAAAGGAAAACAGCAATGTTGCCAATTTCTTGCAGCGAAGCCATCCGGTTACCAGGTAACATCCCTGAGATAATTTCATTTAATTTTTCTTTGGCAAACGGAATTCACGCATCCATATGGCATATTTTGGTAACCATGATTCTGCTACTATAATGGCACTAATGCGAATATTGTATATTACTAATTCTAATGCCCATTCTCTTGTCAAAGCATTTCGTCTACCATTAGAGGCGCTAAAAGTGAAAGTATTTTCCGGCTTACCTGTCTGCAAATGAGTATTTTTTTAATTATTTAATTTAATAAATCCACCATCAATCGGGTAGTCGCATCCGGTAATAAAAGATGCCTCATCAGTACACAAAAATAAGATCAGGGAAGCAATCTCTTCCGGGCTTGCCATTCTACCTATCGGCTGACTTTTTGATAATTTTTCAAACATTTCCTTTCCCTTTCCGGGATAATTTTTTTTAATAAAATCATCTACAAATGGAGTATGTACTCTTGCAGGAGAAATACAATTACAACGAATGCCCTTATTTATATAATCCCTTGCCAGCAAAAGGTTGCCCACTTTAAAAACTCCATTCCGACATTTACAAACATTTTTTTCAAGGTTGGCAACCTCCAACCCCTGTAATCAAAAACCACCTACATAATTATATCTTTGCATTAGCAAACAGATGTAAAATTTTAGAAATAAAAAGAATAGCTTTTTCAATATATAACCGATGAATAAAGAATTGGAAAATATGCTCATCGCAAAACAAATTAGTCCTACGGCTATGCGCTTGCTGGTTTTCGAATTTTTATTAAAACAAACAACCGCAAACAGCCTTGCAGACCTGGAGAAAGAATTTCAACATTCTGATAGAACTACTCTATACCGGACGCTCAAAACTTTTGAAGAAAAGGGATTGATACATAACATTCAGGATGGCACCGGCGCAACTAAATATGCGTTATGTGCCGATGAATGCAAAGAAGGTTTGCATCACGATTTACATGTACATTTTTATTGCACCCATTGCAAAGAGACCTTTTGTTTGCCCCGTAATAAAATTCCTGTAATTCAACTTCCAAACGGGTTCAATTCTCATGAATTTAATTTGATTGCCAAAGGAATTTGTGATAAATGCAGCCGTGAAACTATGCAATAGTGTTGCACGGGCTTCCGTGATAACTTTGTGTTCATAAGATATTAATCTTTATGAATAATAACCCGCAAAGTGATGATATAAGTTTGCAATTAGACAGTCCCGCAACAGTTACTGATAATAAACTGCATTTATTACATTCAGACAATAACAAGCCTAATCACGATCATGACCATCCAAATGATGATGGCCACCATCACGGTGCTGATCTAATTTCTGATAAGCCGGCATGGATACAGCATTGGAATTTGGTGGCAGCATTACTCATTCTTGCTGCATTACTTGTAACTAAATATTTTTTTGACATAACACTTCCCAAACCGATAGCTTTTTCTTTAAATGCAGTTGCCTATTTATTGGCGGGCTTTAGTGTACTGCGTATGGCTTTCCTCAGAGCCATAAAAGGCGATATTTTTAATGAATTTGTATTGATGAGCCTGGCTACAATCGGCGCATTTTACGTTGGTGCGTATTCTGAAGGCGTTGCCGTAATGGTTTTTTATACTATTGGGGAATGGTTTCAGGATTCAGCGGTACGAAGGGCCAAAGCGAGCATTAAAGCACTATTGGATATACGTCCCGATGAAGTAAATGTGATAAGAAATGGGCAAATTGAAAGAGTTCATTCATCAACCGTACAATTGAATGAAATAATACAAATAAAACATGGGGAGAAAGTTGCGCTTGATGGAGAGCTTATATCCCAACATTCAACATTCAACACTTCCGCACTTACAGGTGAAAGCAGGCCTGATGCGAAGTATAAAGGCGAACAGGTATTGGCCGGCATGATCAATCTGAATACTGTTTCAGAAGTAAAAGTGACCGCCTTATTTAAAGATAGTAAGCTTAGTAAAATATTAGAAATGGTGCGGGATGCTACTGCCCGAAAATCACAGACACAGTTATTTATTTCCCGGTTCGCAAAAGTTTACACACCAATAGTATTTTTTCTTGCCATGGCGCTGGTATTAATTCCCTGGTTTTTTGTAGCTGATTATGTGTTTGATGAATGGCTGTACCGTGGATTGGTATTTCTGGTGATCAGTTGTCCCTGCGCCTTAGTGATATCTATTCCATTAGGATATTTTGGTGGTATCGGACTCGCATCAAGAAACGGAATATTATTTAAAGGTGGAAATTATTTGGATGTAATGACAAAGGTGAACACAGTGGTGATGGATAAAACCGGAACGCTTACTAAGGGCGTATTTAAAGTGCAAAAAATTGTACCTGTTGGCATAGATGAAAAAGAACTGGTAAGACTTACTGCTTCACTCGAAAAAAACTCAACACACCCGGTTGGCAAGGCGGTGGTTGAATATGCCGGAGAAACTATTAGCTACCCTTCTGCAAAAGATGTGGAAGAAATACCCGGGCATGGATTAAAAGGTACAATTGATGGCAAAGAAATATTAGCCGGAAATGTAAAGTTGATGAAAAAATTCGACATCGTATTTCCATCCGAAATAGAGAACATTGTAGCTACAGTGGTGTGCGTAGCGATAAATAATATCTATGCCGGTTATATCACCATCGCAGACGAAATAAAAGAAGATGCAGCGGCGGCCATTAAAGAAATGCACAAGCTCAACTTGAGAACTATAATGCTTTCCGGCGATAAACAGGCAGTAGTGGATGAAGTGGCAAAAGAGCTTGGTATTAATGAGGCTTATGGCGATTTGCTGCCCGAAGGAAAAGTAGAAAAAGTGCAGGATATAAAAAAAGAGGGTAAACACATTGCATTTGTAGGTGATGGTGTAAACGATGCGCCCGTAGTAGCTCTGGCAGATGTGGGAATAGCAATGGGCGGACTGGGCAGCGATGCAACAATTGAAACTGCAGATGTGGTAATTCAGAATGACCAACCGTCAAAAATAGTCTCCGCCATTAGAATCGGAAAGATTACGCGAAATATTGTCTGGCAAAATATTGGACTTGCCATGGCGATAAAAGCAATTGTATTGATACTTGGTGCTGGTGGTGTAGCCAATTTATGGGAAGCAGTAATTGCTGATGTTGGGGTTGCTTTATTAGCGGTATTAAACGCGGTGCGGATACAGAAAATGAAGGTTTAAAATACTTTTCCTTTTGTTACAAACGCGATTGTGAAAATTTTTGGGTGGCTCACACTTTAATCAATTTTTTATAAAAAACCAGCCCCTTTTTGGCCATTATTACTTTGTATATGGCTCTACATGCACCAAAACATTCAAAACCCTCAAATCACTATCTAAAATGGCATCCTTGACAGCGTGAGCAATACGGTGGCCTTCTGTTACAGTTTCAGCACCATCTACTTCAATATGTATATCCACAATATAATCGAAGCCCATCTTTCTCACATAGCACTTTTCTATTCCTTTTACTTCCGGTATCGCGGCTGCGATATCTTTTACTTTTTGTACTATTTCATTGGACGGAGCAGCATCCATAATTTCTGCCATAGCCGGCCTGAGTATCACAACGGCATTATAAAAAATAAGAACAGAAGCCACTATTGCAGCCCAATCATCTGCGCCTTCGTATCCTTTGCCACCCACAATCGCTATTGAAATCCCGATAAATGCTGCAACAGATGTAATAGCATCACTGCGGTGGTGTTGTGCATCGGCTTTCACAGCCTGGCTGTTTATTTTTACTCCAATCGAATACACATAACGAAACATCATTTCTTTAATCGCAATTACAATCAAGAGCACCCATAAAGTAAAACTCTTTGGTGCTAAATGAGGCGTCCCTATAAAATTGATAGCATTATATCCAATCCAAACTGCAGCCAAAATTAAAAAAAGAGAAACAGCAATGGCCGCGAGGGGTTCTGCTTTCCCATGTCCGTAGGGATGTTCTTTATCTGGTTTTTTTAAAGCAATACGCAATCCTATCCATAGCAAACCTGAGCTTAATATATCAGCGCCGGATTCTGTAGCATCGGCGATCAACGCATAAGAGTGACCCAGGTGCCCCGATATGCCTTTCACAAATATAAGTACCACGCTAACCGCAATACCAAGCAGAGTAGTTCTTATAGCAGTATCAGAAGGATGAATATCTATATGATCCATGGAAAAAGTATGCAATTATTTTTTTACAGAAAAATAAAAGTACTTTATTACAAGTTATACTCAACATCATTTAAAAATCAGGCATCGGTTTTAGGCTTCAGGTTTTAGGTTTCTAAGCTTTTTAAATCTTTGAAAACGAAAATAAAATAATTATGCAATTGAACGTATTAAGTATTTAGAGTCAGGAATCATTTGAGGAATATGACGTATGATTTAGGAAGTGTGCCTTACAAAGTTTAGAAAATGAAGGCATTTGAAATCACCAATTAAAATGTTGCAGACAATGCGGATGACTCACAACAATTGAGAGATGAGTTGTTCAAAAATTCGTAAGTTTGACAAAACGAAAAAAATGAGCTCTTCCACTCAACATACAAGTTATGCGGATTATTATTTCGGCGTTCTCAAGAATCTAAATGCGGATAGTAAACTTGACCTTATTTCCCAACTTTCTCAATCTTTGAAATCGGACAAAAATGACACTACATCCCTGGAATCTCTATTTGGAGCTTATAAATCAGAAGAAACTGCAGATGAAATCATAGCAGAACTTCGCTCATCCAGAATTTCAAACCGCAATATTGGGCCACTTTGAAAAAATATCTTTTAGACACAAACATTTGCATCTATTTTATTAAAGGTCTTTTTGAGCTCAATAAGAAAATTATTGAGGTTGGTCAAGGAAATAGTTTCATTTCGGAAATGACAGTTGCCGAATTGAAATACGGAGTTGAAAACAGCAAGACACCCGAAAAAATGCGGCCAGTTGTTGAAGCCTTCATCCCTAAATTTGCTGGTATTCCAATATATAACTGGTTGGACATTTATGCATTTCAAAAAGCTGAGTTGCGTAGAAAAGGTTTAATGATTGCTAAAGCCCTGGCAGAAAAATCTTGTTAGAGCAAAAGTGGTCTCTATGGCGATAGAGATGAACTTTTTATAATAAATTTGACAACGGTTCGCACAGAAGGAATTCTAAAGTGCCGCCTGCACAAAGTTGTAAAACGTTACCACAATGATTTCCCCTGGTAATAATCCAATACTTTTTCCCTTAAAACAAAATCATATTTTGAAATGATCAGATTGCTTTGCGCACGGTTGAGATTATTTTTTGCAATTAAATAATCAACAGATGTTATAGCGCCTGCGTTA
>CAJDUV010000095.1_pt1 | contig 16391 bp, 13 predicted proteins | sample 7391201 | NCBI WGS metagenome assembly CAJDUV01 (sample SAMEA7055680, study PRJEB34461) | soil metagenome | biome: terrestrial ecosystem; feature: Peninsula; material: soil | place: Antarctica | collected 2016 | reverse complement strand
GAAAGTAATAATCCAAATAAAGTAATTAGAAAGAAAATCCGCATAATGCAATTTACAAAAACACAATTTGTTGGCATCTCTTTAAATGATTAATTTAACTTTGCGCGATTAAAAAAGTAAGATTTTGATTTTTTCTTAATAATAAAAGATGGTTAAAAATATTCCTCCCGCAACCTGTATTTCTACGTAATGGAGCAGAAGATTTTTAAAGTGAATATTTAAGACCAAAGAAATAGAAGATAAGTAATGAAAAAAATAGTAATAATAGTTGCAGCCGGCAATGGAAGCAGGATGAAAAATGAAACCCCGAAACAGTTTTTAATGCTGAATCATAAGCCTGTATTATATTATACTATTAATTCTTTTCTGACTGCATTTAACGATGTTGAAATAATTCTTGTATTACCGGAAGAACATATTGCCAAAGGACAGGAAATTATTGATGGCTATTTCGACAACTCTAAATTTCGTTTATGCGCTGGTGGAAGAACCAGGTTTCATTCGGTAAAAAGTGGTATATCACTGATAGGAGGTGAAGAAGAATGTATCATTTTTGTGCATGATGGTGTACGGTGCCTGGTTACTCCTGAATTAATAAAAAGATGTTACGAAAGTTCGCTGGAATTTGGCACCGCTATTCCGGCAATTGCCTGTAAGGACAGCATCCGTATTGTAGAAAAGGATGAGAACAGCATATTGAGCCGGGATGAAATAAGGATGGTTCAAACGCCACAAACTTTTCATAGTAAAATTTTATTGCCGGCATTTAAGATAGATTATAAAGAGAATTTCACTGATGAGGCAACCGTCGTGGAAGCTTTCGGTTTAAAAGTGCATTTGATAGAAGGAGAGGAGGATAATATAAAGATTACCACACCTCTGGATTTATATGTAGCGGGGAAGGTTCTGGAAGACAGGACGAGCCGCCTCAGGCCCGGCTGCGGATAAATCATGAGAAGCCGGGTAAGCCTACAACCGATATGACCTTAAGTCCCGTCCTAATCGCGACCTTTTGAAATGATCGTAACCACTTTTGATCCATTTTTTCCAAAATGGAAGTGTATTGATTTCTATGGAACAGTAAGTTTCCTCTGTAGGATTAAATTTTTTAAAGAAAAATTTTACAGGAGGAATGTCTGATCCTTCAAAATCAAAAATCAAATTTTGGCCGGAAAATTCTTTGATTACTTCATACAAAAGAAAAGCGTTTGCATCATATTTCCGGCCCGCTGGTAATAATGATGAAAGTATATAATAAATCCTTTTTTGGTCCTTAAAAAATATTGCCATTGCTAATAATTTCCCCTCTGGTGAATTTACTTTTCTTACGAAGATTTGATTTTTATTTTTTAGTAGAATACACAACTTCACCAGATTTTCATAATGATACTTCTCGAGGTTTGGAAGCTTTTCCGAATAAGCCTGTTTAAAGATTCTTATGGCCTCTTCAAAATCTTCTGAAGATTCATAAATTAAATGTCCCCCGATTGCTTTACTTACCAGGTCTTTCCTAAATGATGTTTTTAGTAAATCAAAATGTCGCTCTAATGAAAGAACCAGGTTACATTTTTTGGTAGAATGCGCTATGCAATCATTTGCATAATTTAAATTAATATCAATAAAAGGATAGCGCTCCAAAGCTTTTTTTATAAATTGGCCGGTCAGCTTTTTGTCGAAATTGGCGCTCCCAAAAATTCCTAATTGTTGTGTAAAAGGAGGTTGCCGTAAATAAGAAATTCCAAACTTTTTATTCCATGTTAAAGGCATTACGGCTTCATAATCATCCATTATCAGTGCATCCCAATTTTCGCTCATTACGTCTAAGTAATAAGAACAGGCATAAATTAATCCATTAGAAGCAATAGCGACACACACGTCCCACTTCGTTTTATCAATATCCTTGTGCTTTACAAATTGTATATTTTGCATTTATTAATTTCTAATCAAATCAAAAGTAGAATTTTGATGTTCAGTTTTTAATCCATTAGTGAAGATTACGAATGGGACCATCCATTCACTACCTGCTTCCCCACCCATTTGAAACTCAATTATCTTTTTAAAGATCAGGAATGTTCAAAAATTGATTAAATCTGAAATTTTGTATGTCTATACTAAACGAAATATTTTGCCAGAATCTTTTATTTTTTTCAAGCGTATTTTTAAAATAATCTCCATATACCTTGCTGTATAATAATGGCACGTAAATATTTATCATTTCTTTGAATAAGGGTAATTGTATTCCCGCGTCATAAATAAATTTTCCTGTGGCGGCATCTTTTTTCCAGGCTTCCGCATAGGTACCCACATCTAAGAATAATTTTAAAGGAATTTTTATTGGCAATACCTGCAAGGGATTGAATGAGTTGGGAAAATCTGTTTTCAAATTTAATGCTGCCAGCCAATCATCTGTTTTTCCGATTTTATTGTTTAACAGGTCGGTACGTACTTTAAAACCACCATCGCGAATCATGATTTGTTGAGAAGGCGCTTTTTCAAATTCATTTCTTCCAATAAAGTAATTGCTGTAGGTGTAATCTTCGGCGCCGTTCGGGCCTGTCATATTTAAATGATAGCGGTCGGTTGCGTACTGCTTGTTCGATGTTTTATCACCAAGATAAATAAATTTTCCGGCAAAAATCCTTGCACTCATTCCGCCGGCTTTGGCATAATTAAAATAGTAATTTCCATCAAAAGCAACTCGTAAAAAATCATTATCCTGCTCTGCGACCAATTTTCCGGAATATGGATAAAATGCCCGGTTATTGTCAACACTTAATGTCAATTGGTTTAAGTATCGCTTTGTTTTAGGATAAGTAATGATATCAATTTGATTGATAGTGTCTCTTGTAAAAAGGTAGGATGCTTCTTCTATAAAATAAGTTTTCCATTGAACGTATTTTGTAACTGTACTTATGGCATTTTTATTTTTGAAAGTCAATTTTATAGATGGAACCAATTTAGTAAATCCCATAAAATTTTTGGTACCGGTAGAGTCAACCAAATCATTTATGGTAAATTTTGCACCACTAAGTATTATTTCTGCTTTTCTTATAAAACCATAACTTAAAAAATTGTAACCTGCCCGGGCGATGCCTGTGAAAGCTTTGCTGCCGGTGCCATACATAGGCGCTACGAAGAAATGAAAGCGTGGTTGAGGCAAAGTATAATTATGGATTAATCCGCCAATCATTAATTTGTCGTAATAATTATATCCAACTGCAGGAGATAAAAATAGATAGTTGTATTTGTCGGTTTCCCTAAAATTAAAGAGCGAAGCTACTTTCAGCTTTTTCTTTTGAGGCGATTGTAAATATCCTTTTTTATTCAATAAAGAGAAAAGTGAATCCACGTTTTGATTACTGACATCTTCAATTACTTTTTTAAAATCTTCAGGATAGGGATGTTTAAATTTCCAGCGATTGTAATATTCGTGCAGGCAACTATCAAACAAAGGCTTTCCAAAATGGGTTTCTAACTTTTTCATCCATAAACCTGTTTTGTAGTAAGCGGTTAAGTCATAATTAATTTCCGAAAAATCCTGCGATTTTGTTTCAATCGGCTGGTCTTTTTTATTTGTTATTTCAGTTCTGTATCCTATATCTTCCTCATCTTCAGGAATTCTTTTCTTAATAAAATCCTTTGTTTCTGCCTGTGGCTTGCTATCATATTTTACAAGCGAATATCTATTGTCAAAATAAGTATTGATTCCTTCATCCATCCATGGATGGTCTCTTTCATTGGTTGCTAAAATTCCATAATTCCAGTTGTGCCCTACTTCATGTTCCATGGTCATATCTAACGATTTTTCATCGGGCATTGGTGAAATACTGGTGATCGTCGGGTATTCCATTCCACCACTAAAACCCATCTTTGCTTCTACAGCGGATACTGTGTTATAAGGGTATTCGCCAAGCCATGCACTTCTTGTGGTAATGGCATCTTTGAGAAATGAAATACTATTTTTCCAGATCTCTTTCCCTTCGTGGGTGAAGTAGGCATACACATTAATAATTCTTCCGGAGGCTAATTTTAATGTATCATGTTTTACAATGAAATTTTTATCTGCAAACCAGGCAAAATCATGGATACTATCTTGTTGATATTTTAGTGTGATGGTTTTATAAGAAGTTGGTTCTTTTTGTACTTTGTCTTTTTCGGGAGAACTAATTGGATGTTTTTTGTTTTCTAAATTTTGCTGTACCTGCTGCTTTTGTTCTTTGGGTTTTATGATTTGACTTTTGTCTTTTGTTGATGGATTTTTATCTTTTGTTATTTGGTTCTTTTTTATTACCGGTTGCTTTTTGCTAATGCCTGGTTGCTGGCGATTTTTGCCAGGTTGATTTCCAGATACCTGATACCTGATACCTGATTCTTTTTCCTCTGCTACCTGCACGCCCGTTGATGCTACCAAATAACCTTCAGGCACTGTAATCGAAACATCGAAATTCCCAAATTCACTATAAAATTCTCCCTGATCCAGGTAGGGCATTGGATGCCATCCTTTGTTATCGTAAACAGCCGGCTTTGGGTACCATTGAGTAATTTGGTACGTTTTACCTACATAGCCTCCCCGTGAAAAATTATAGGGAAGTTTTTCATGAAATGGCGTGCTGATCTTTATTGTTTGGCCCGGCGCAAGTGGCGATGGCAGAATCAATTTTGCTACATCAATATATTGCGGATGATCTTCAAGATTTGCTGTAACATTGTTCACTTTAAAATCGAGACGGTTAATATATCCCCGTTGCGCATCATCGCTGAAATAAAAATCGGTTCTGCCTAATTGCAACAATTGCTCGCTCAAGGCCGTGCGGTCGTTCTTATAGGCATTTGGCCAAAGATGAAACCAGATAAATTGAAGAGTGTCGGGCGAATTATTGGTGTAATCAATTATTTCAAAACCATCTAAAGTATTATCAATATCGTTAAGTGAAACATCAATTCTATAATTTACTTGTTGCTGAAAATATTTTACCTGGCAATTGGCTGCAGGAAGTTGGCAATAAATAAGGCAGATTAAAAACAGTTTTTTCAAAACAATTATTTCATCAAATATAAAAAATAAATGCAAAGGCTACTATAAACGGTGAACAGGAAATAATATTAACCGGAAAAGATTTTATACTGCGCAATGGACAAAAAAGTGAATTATTTATTTTGAAAATATTCACGAATTTACTACTTGTTTAGTGCGAAACCTTTATTAGAGACGATAATTCATCAATACATCCAGCCTCACTAAATTCAATATAAAAAGTTTTCATCCTTTTTAATAAGATGAAATAATGAGATAATGTAATAAGGTGGACTTTTTTTAGATAAATTTTTCTACTAAGGTTAAAAGCAATGGTCATTACATTTTAGGGACTATTAATTTTCTTTCCTTTCTGAAAATGATTGTTTTGTAAAAAAATAAATAAGGAAAAGATTATTCATAGTTCTTGAAAATCTTTAAATCTTCTAATGGTTAGTAAAATCCGGTTTCATATTGAACATGCCTTTGCCACTTCTGACCTTATTGATTCTGGTAATGTTGATAATTTGCAACTTAATTAAGAAGTTTTATTTCATCTTCCCAAACCTTAGTAGAGAATTCGTAACATCAATAGAACAACCTTATTAAATTATCAAGCTCTTATCAACGTTTGGAAAAATCAATGGTTTTTAAAAATAAACCATTTACTTTTTTAAACCTTTCGTGGAATAACTATTCTCGTATGAATCATAATTTTAAAATCCAATGCCAGTGAAATATTTTCAATGTAAATAATGTCATACTTCATCCGCTCAATCATTTGTTCTATGTTTTCGGCATAACCGAATTTTACCATACCCCAACTTGTTAGTCCTGGTTTTACTTTTAGTAATAATTTGTATTCCGGATGATCTTTTGTGATCAGGTCTATGTAAAATTTTCTTTCAGGACGAGGGCCTACCAAACTCATTTCACCTTTTAAAATATTCCATAATTGCGGTAACTCATCTAATCGCCAGCGGCGCATTACTTTTCCCCATTTAGTTATTCTTTCATCAAAGTCGCTGCTTAGCATCGGGCCATTTTTTTCTGCATCCGTTATCATTGACCTGAATTTATGGATCAGAAAATACTTGCCTTTGAAACCCACTCTTTCCTGCGAAAAAAAGATAGCTCCCCTGGAAGAAATCATTGTCCTGATGGCTGTATATAAAATTAAAGGAGAAAGGACTATCAATCCTAAGACAGATAAAATTACATCTACCAGCCTCTTTATATTTTGCTGCCAAACGTTCATTAATCCGGTTTGGATTTCTATAAGTGGCGTGCCCATTACATTAGTGGTGCGCACTGAGCCGCTTAATATATCTACTTTATCGGGCAACAATTTCACATTCACTTGCTTTTCTGTAAGCAGCTTTAATATTTTTTCAAGCCAGGGCCTTTCCTTATCTTCTAATGTGATAATTACTTCGCTTATTTTTAATTGATCAATAATGGTGGCAGCCTCTTCAATGTTACCAAGATTCGGAAAAGGAACATTTAATTGGTCGTTATGAGTATTTTGAATCGTAATAAATCCGCAAATTTTATATCCTGTTTTTTCATTGTTTGAGATAATGGATTGATATAATTCTGATGCTTTTAACGGACTTCCGATAATCAGCGTATTAAACCAAACTTCTTCCCGCTGCAATTGCGCATGTGCTTTGGTAAGCAGAATAAACCTGAAGAAATAAGTAAGGAAAAATTGTATTGCGAAAAGCAAAAAGAACTCATTATAAAAGGAAGAAAGATTTTCGTGTTTTTTATACAAAAGAAAAATAAAGAACAAAATTACCGAACCTGAAAGAGTGCTTAAGAAAGTGGATAATAATTCCAGTACCCTTGATTTGTAATAAATGTTTTTGTAAGTGCCAAAGAGATGATAAAGAATTAGCCATCCAATAGGGTATAATATGAAACCGGTAATCAATTTTTTATTGAAAACAAAATCTTCGCTTCCAAAATACCTATGCAGCCAAAAAAAAATAGTCCAGGCGATAATGGTGGCTATTAAATCGCCTATTGCATAATCTTTTGTATGTAACCGCTTTTCCAATTGAACGAAATGAAATTTAGATGATCTGATTGCGGTTTATTTTTTCCAATATCTGGTGAGCTACCTCCATAGCGCGGTATCCATCTATATCGGAAACGGCAGTTGTTTTGTTATTTCTGATCGCATCTGCGAAACTTTGAAGTTCCATTTTTATTGCGTTATTTTCTTTGATTACCGGAGCGGCAATAGCGATCGTTTTTTTGCCATGATTGGTTTCTATATCAAAGGCGAAAACATTTTTGTCATCGGACGTTTTATATTTAATGACCTCCGTCTTTTTATTGAGAAAATCAATACTTACGTAGGAATCTTTTTGAAACAAACGCATCTTGCGCATTTTTTTCATACTTATCCGTGAAGAAGTAAGATTGGCCACACAACCATTGTCAAATTCCAAACGAACATTGGCAATGTCCGGTGTATCACTTAATACATGCACGCCATTTGCTGAAATATGTTTTACGTTACTTTTTACGAGCGAAAGAATGATGTCTATATCGTGTATCATTAAATCGAGTATTACGCTTACATCGGTTCCGCGTGGATCAAATTGAGCCAGACGGTGCACTTCGATAAACATTGGGTTTAGGTGATATTCTTTAGCGGCAATTAAAGCGGGATTAAATCTTTCCACATGGCCAACCTGGAATTTTACATTCGCTTCTTTGGTCAGTTTAACAATTTCCTTAGCTTCTGCCATGGTGTGGGCCAATGGTTTTTCTACAAACACGTGCTTACTTTTCAGCAGGGCCATTTTGCATAATTCAAAATGAAATGTGGTAGGTGCTACAATATCCACTATATCGCACGCGTCCATCAGTGACGATGCATCTTTAAATCTTTTTAACCCGTATTTTTCCTTTACCTCATTTGCATTTACATCAGAAGGATCGTGAAATCCAACTAATTTTATCCCTTCAATTTCTTTCCAGTTATTAAGATGAAATTTTCCCAAATGGCCTACGCCGAATACCCCAACTTTTAGCATAAAAAGCTTCGTTTAGTTCAAGAACAACCTGATCGTTCCGCACGTTTGTCCTGCCTGCACACGGCAAAGGCCTTTCACAATAATCCTCTTATTTTCTGTCATTTAAAACTTCATTTCTCTATCTTTTTCTTTTTTTCTTGAAAAAAGAAAAACAAGAAATTCAAGGATAACATGAACCGCTCTTCCGAAAGCTTTCGGAATTTATCCGGCCATGCCGCGGCAAAAGCATGTTTATGAACTTTTCTTTTCTTTCAACTTTTAGTCTACTGCAGTTGTTGGAGGGACGCCAACAATATATTCAAGAATTAATTTTTTATTTGAAAGGGAAACTGTTGGCGAGGTGCCAACAGGAGCATAGAACCAGACGCTGATTTATGACTTAAGAACAGATATAATTCTCACGCCTCATTTTTTACGAATTAGCCAGTTGAAGTAACGGTGATCTGTAAACGTAATTATTATTGGGGCTGTACATGAAAAGGCAAGATCCGTCTTTTATTTTTTCTATGAATTGGTTTGTAAGTATTTTTTGGAAGTGCAGGACAGCCCAGGCTTCTTCCTATGTAGCCCTGAGACTTTATTAAATTTTTATTAACATAATCCGCGCTGTGCATTACAATGGCCCTGCTAAAAGCATTATCATTGATCCCTTTTTCTTCACCTTCCAATTGCAATGAAAATCCATGTGCCCCGGAGTAGGTTCCTTTGGTTATATAGAAACCGAGACTGCTCTTAAAGCTTTCAGGATTGTTGGAAAATTGGGTGGCATATTCTTTTCCCGAATTGCGGCCATGAGCCACAAAAGTATTATAGAGTAGTTTTCCACTCGTTATATCTATTACAAAAAGACGCTTTTGGCTAGATGGCAAGCTAAAATCAATGATAGATAAAATGCTATCATTGTTTAATTTTCCTGAAGTCCGAAGGTATTCATAGCCTTTTATTGCGTAATCGAAAGCTTCTTCCGAGAGTCCAAGCGAGCCTAAATTTAGATTTGCAAACAGGGCTTTGTTCATGTCAACTCTTCCATTTTTAGATGAACTATCTGTTTTTACTTTAGCTATACCAGTTGTTATGACGGCATCTGGCAGTGATTTACCAAAAACAAAAGTTAAATGAATTAACAAAATAAAAAAAGGCAGAAAAAAAGGATAAAATTTCTTAGTCGAATGATTCATTCATTATTTTTTATAGGTTTCCAGCTTACATTTCTCCAAAGGATTATAACTTAAACTTACATGCTTTCTGTTTTATAATCAGTCAGGATGTGCCGGGTTGCTTTAATTGGATTTAATAAAAAAAAGCAATGCAATATACTCCAGAATGATTGTGAAGCCAAGTTTTCAGCGCCACAATATCCACCCGAAACATTCTTTACCTGTTTATTAACAGTAAGAAGCATAACAACTAATAAACAATTTAACAGCTTATTTATTGTGTAGGATTCCGGGATTCTTTCCTAAAATTTTCAATTTTTGAAATAATCCAAAGGGATAAGATAAGCCAGGTAATACCCACGCAAAAGCCTGCAATGACGTCGCTGGCGTAATGTACACGCAAATAAATCCGGCTGAGGCCGATTAATAAAACAAGGGCAATAAAAAAAACAGAAAGACAAAGACGGATCCACTTATCTTTTACGTACTGGAAAATAATGTAAAGGAGTAGGCCATAAAAAGTGACACTCATTAATGCATGACCGCTGGGGAAACTATATCCTGCAGCCTGTACCAATAATGGATCGGACGGGCGTGGTCTTACAAAAGTCAATTTCAAAATAAACATAAGCAGAAGGCTGCTGATGGCAATAGCTGAGATCTTTATAGACAACCAGTGCTTTTTTTCAACAAATAAAAACCAGATAATTAAAATAAGATTAGCAGGAATCAAAAATAAATGTGTTCCCAAAAAAGTGAAAAATTCCATTACCTCCGTGTTCAAATTGTTGATGTGACCATCTACAAAAATAAACGCTTTGGCATCGAACGGATAGCTATTGCCGGCGAAAATATTTTTTGCAATAAGAATAAAAGAAGTAATCATCAGAATAATAATCTCTGCGGAAAAAACGGTAATTTTTTTAAAGTGATGATAGAATTTATTTTGCTGGATTTTTGGCATGAACAAATTTATTCGGAAATTATGGAAATGGAACCATATTCGATAAGTTCTATAGACTCATTTTAGTAATAATTTTAGCGAAATGAATCCTTACTGCAAGAGCTAAACTGTGTATTCCGACAGATGTTATTTTATGGAAACTTCTTTCTTTAATACAGTCCAGAATTCAGGTGCTTCACTACCGGCTACCCATACTGAAATACCTCTTAACTTGTATTTTTTTAGGATATCAAGTTTCTGTTTTAGGGAGCTGCCGTCTTCAATAAATGCATATTCAAATACACCGCCGCTTTCCCAAACAGCGTAATGGCACCCAGCTTTTTCATTCCAGCTTGGAGTAGCGTTATTTTGCCCAAGTAAATATTGGAGCATATTATAACTTATTTGTTTTCCATTTGAAAAGGCACCTCTTTCCTCAGAATAATCTGTAAACCAGTGAACAGAATAAGTAGGTATCCCCAGCGACAATTTATGCGGGGATACTCCTTTAGTTAATAAGTATTCTACTACCTGTGTTACCCATTCTGAACTTGCCACCGGTCCTGGAGTCGTGCGTCTGGTGTGCTGATCGTAAGTCATGATAGATATAAAATCTCCTATCTCAGATAATTGTTTAAAATCATATCCGGAGCGCCAGTTCTCGAATAAAAACCGGTTATATGGCGTAGGTCCGCCTACATCTTCTGTTGCATGTACAAGGGCCGCTGATAACTGTAGGCCTGAATTATGAAGTGATGTAGCAGTTTCTTTAAAATATAGAGTAAAATTATCCCTATCTGAAATATTTAGACCTTCCATATCAAACTGCCATCCATCCAAACTATATCTTTTGGCATATTCCAGCATCATCTCGATAGAACGTTGTCGCGCAATTGGATTAGATACTATATCATGAAGTAATTGTGAAGTAAAACCAGTATTAACAATCAATGGCATTACTTTTATTTTATTGGCTTTTGCAATAGCCAATATCCGGCGATCAACCGATCCGGTAAGTACTCCTTCTTTACTCACTTGAAATGTCTGTGGGCAAACGATAGAAATTTGTGACGCATTTGTTTTGAAACTCTCAAATGATTCGGGTGTATTTACCATGTAAAACAAATTTTCTGATTTTGTTTGTGTATTGCCTGCAAAAGTGATAAGTATCAGTATTGATAGAGAAATAATTTTTAATTTCATGGGAATTTCTATTATGGCTACAAATGTTTGATTTGATATATTCTAAGACGGTTTCCAAAAAGTAAATAAATTTATTTAAGAAGATGGAACTTAATTTCTACTTCGATTTTTGTTTTGAGATCATAAAACGTTGTTGTCCATTCGCAATAGATTAATCAATTATTATCAATCGAATGGAATAATAAATCAAAAAAAACCACTCCTTTTGGGAGTGGTTTCTCCAAATTTATTAAAACGGAGGATCTGCTGGTGTGTTAGTATTATTATCCCTTTCCTGCAAAGGGTAAGGTAAAAAATTACGGCCTCGTTCAGAAGTTGGCCTATTAAATCGTCTCATATCTTCAAGTCTTAAGCCAGACATGAATAACTCTATACTACGATTACGGTAAATCTCATCAAAAAGCTGGCTTTGCGTAAGCGGTCCTGCTATTGGGGGCAATGCTGCTCCAACTCCGAGAGGGTCGCTTGCCGGTTGCTTGGTAACCACTTTGTTTAATTCAATTAGTGCATTACTTAAATCCGGTGTGCTCATTCTTGCATACGACTCTGCTTTTATTAAAGTCATTTCTCCCGGTAAATAAACAGGGATTGCAGAAAGGGAAGATCCAAGGAAACCTTTCATGAGAAATCTTGAGGCAGAAGACCCACTCAAGGCCATGTAAAATGGCACACGTTTATCTAAGGGGTCTGGCTGAAGGCCAACAGGCAAAGCCATTGAAGAGTCAACTGGTTGGTATAAGTTAAAATTTGATCCTGCAGATGTAAAGATTGGATTAGGGTTTGCAGCTTCGAAATTCAGGACAGATCTTTTTGTCAGATCAACTGCATTTGCTGCTGCCAACGCCTGTGGATAATTTCCTGTAAATAATGAAAACCTGGCTTTTAGTGCCAATAAAGTGTTTGAAACATCTATTCCCTGAGGCACGTTTGCTGTAAATGCTGCGCTTACAGGATTTGCATTTATCAAAGTTAAAGCATTATCAATTGCAGCAATGGCTCTATTCAGCCCATCTGCACGGCTGATAAAATTCGCTTTAGATCCGTTTCCATCGGGTATTTTTTCCCAATATTCGCTCATCGCTCCTAATGACAATGCCTTGAATATAGTAGCATAACCTACTAACCCACTCGCATAACCTTTATCAGAAACGGATGCAGAAGAGTTAATAACCTTGTCTGCGTCATAGTTAATTTTGTTGCAGGTAATCCAAAGTCCGGAAAGTAGTGTATTATTTCCGTCCACCTGGTTGCCTCCTAAGCTCAATTTGTATTCATTAATATTACCTTGATTTAATACAAATACTTGTCCTGTTAGCAAAGCATCTATAGATACAATATTGTACAGCGGACTTGCCTGACCTAAGGAAAATACACGCTGTAATCCTACGTCTACGCCCGTAAGACCAGAAACAGTAGTGAATACGGATTCTTCGGTGGCTCTGGAGGGGTCGGCAAAGTCTTTTTTACATGAAACAAAAATCAGGATTGCAACTGTTGCAATTATAATCCTGGAATGTTTTAAAATATATCGTTGCATATTATTAATGTTTTGAGGTTAAAATTTTGCGATTAAACCAACACTGAATGTTGAAGGTATGGGTACTGAACCAAAATCAATACCTCTTAAAACTGTACTTTGGCCCGGACCGTTTACTTCAGGGTCAAATCCTTTATAATGATCCCATGAAATAAGGTTTCGTCCACTTAAACGTATAGTAAGGCCACTAAATATATTTCTTATTTTTCCGAACTCATATCCAATTGAAATTTCACGTAGTTTCACGAACGATCCATTATCAACTCTCCATTGTTCAATGTTGTAAACACCTGCAATATAACCACGTGGTATTACACCGTTGTCTTCGTCTTGTGCTACGAGACCATTCCCCACGCCTTGACGGGTTCTCCAGTCTGCATTCCATACGTTTAAACCCTGTACTGCATCCAACTGTACTCTAAAATTAAATGCTTTATAGGAAAGTTCATTGACAAGACTGGCTGTATATTTGGGATTAGGGTCTCCGATCACTTTTCTTACTACCCCACCTGTTGGTAAACCATCAGCCCCTCTTTGAGAAGTATAGGATAATGGATTATTTTGTACGCCGGCTTCCTGTAAAGGAATACCTGCACCATTCTTTAATATTTGGCCATTGGTTGTCGCGAAAAATGTACCGTAAAAAACTCCGATGGGCTGTCCTTCAAGCAAGGCAACAGGCGCTCCGGCATTGGTACTTAATAATGTAAGTTGCTGACCAATTTTTGTTGCTTTATTTCTATTATGATTGTATATGCCAGTTATATTCCACCGTGTATTCTTATTTTTTATAGGCGCTACATTCAATACTATCTCAAATCCTTTATTTTCTAAAGAACCAAAATTGTCAAGCAAACTGGAGAACCCGTTTGTAGGGGCAATGTTTCGATTGATTAGGAGGTCTTGCACTTTCTTTATGTAATAATTAAAATTAATACCTATACGATTATCTAAAAAAGCAAGATCAGTTCCTATTTCAAGTTCTTTTTGTCTTTCAGGCTTCACATTTATGTTGGCAAGTGTTGAACTCGAAAAAAATGAAGTTCTTCCTAGAAATCCAATGCTGGTATAAGAATTAAATCTATCGTAAGGCCCTATTCCTGTCAGGTTTCCTGATTCTCCATAAGCCATTCTTAATTTTAATAGATCCCACCATTTAGAAACACCCAAATTATTCCAGTAATCCGAGCTCGAAATAATATAACTTCCGCTTCCTTTTAAATAGACCTGGTTCCTCTGGTTTTTGCCAAATACCGAAGAACCATCCACTCTGACAGCACCTGTTACGTACAACTGGTTTTTGAATTTGAAATTTTGTTGCAGATAGGCTCCGGAAATAGATAATTCACTCCGGCTATCCGCACCATCTAATTTTGTGCTTGCAGCATTTACCACGGTTTGAATTAATGGGGCTAATCCTCTTCCTTGTAGAAGGATATAATTTGATTTTTGATATTCCATAGATGCACCTAACTGAGTGGTTGAACTAAGATTACGATTGATATCCGCTTGGTAAGTAGCATTTATGTCATTATTTATATCAAAATAATTATAATTAGCAGTACTGGCATAACCATTCTGAGTTGGATCCATTGATATACCACCGCCCCAGAAGGCTGGGTTTGCAGGATAGGCATAAGGCGGCATATAAGTGCTTCCGTGCTGAGAGTAATTATCTATTCCTAACGTATAATCTACAGTAAGGTGTTTAATAGGTTTCCAATTTAATTTGCCATTAGCTAAAATTCTGTTTGTTTCTTCTTTTTGTATAAAGTCCTCTATAACTGATACAGGATTTACTCTTTGCCTTTCGCCAACTGCCTGTATATTTCCCAAAGCATCACGCTTCCAAATATCATGGTAGTTTGCAATAATATTGATTGAGTTTATAGGTGAAAAAAACTGATTTCCGTCAGGCTTTTCGTGAGATGAACTGTTTATATAATTTAATCCTAATGAAAAAGATAATTTTTCAGTGATGGTTTGATCAACATTGCTTCTGAAGCTATACCGTTGAAAATCTGTATTTTTTACAATGCCCTGATTGTAAAAATAGGCACCCGACAAGTAATACTTTGTTTTTTCTGTGCCTCCACTTACGGAAACGCTATTATCCGTGCCCAAAGCAGTGTGAAAAATATAATCCTGGTAATCATAACGGGTAACGGGAGTGGTGTTAGTTAATAATGCTGGTGGCGTCCCAACTTTTGATATGATATCCTGTGTGAATGCACCGGGTCCATCTGTAGGTCCACCGAATTTAACAGGGGATTGATTGAATCCAATTTTTTTTCTTAATTTATTTACCATGAAATTAGAGGAAAAAGTGATTTGTGGAGCGCCTGTTTTTCCGCGCTTTGTGAATATTTGGACTACGCCCGCATTTGCACGTGAGCCATAAATAGCTGCTGCCGCAGCACCATTAAGTACTTCTATTCTTTCAATATCTTCAGGGTTAATATCTGCAAGTCTGTTCTGTCCGACGTTTCCAACAAAGTTAGAACCATCATATCCGCCTTGTGTATTTGTAACTCGGTTGGTAGAATTGCTGACAATGATACCATCCACAATGTATAATGGTTCTGAAGAACTATTGATTGAGCTGATGCCTCTCAGTCTAACAGAAATTCCACCTGCCGGATCACCTGAGTTCTGTGTGATTTGCGCTCCTGCAGTTTTACCTTGCAATGCTTGTAACACATTCCCAGATGCGCCTTTTGTAAGTTCATCTGCACTTACGGAACTGATATAGCTACCTAACTGCCTTCTGGTAGTTCCGATGGAAGTACCGGTTACAATTACTTCGTCAAGCCCTAACGCATCATCCATGAGAACCACATCAATTGGATAATTTTTTTTATTGTCGACTGTAACGTTCCTCTCTAATGATTTATAACCCACCCTTGTAAACCTTATGATATAATTTCCTGGTTTTAATACAGCAGTTAGGATGTAATTGCCATCCGCATCAGTAGCTGTACCGAGTGTTGTATTTCTTAAAGTAACAGAGACTCCAGAAATACCTTCATTGTTTTTTGAAGTTACTTTTCCTTTAAAGGAAATTTGGGCGTTTGCAGTTAGCGCTATCAAATTAATCAAGAGAAAAATAAAAAAAGACCTTCGTCTGCATGGTCGTTGGTGAATCTTTTTTTTCATTGTAGTGATTTTTAGATTTTTTAAAAATGGTAGTTGGTCGAAGTGTTGATATATGCCAAACTTTCAAAATTTGACAAAGAAAATCCTGACTTTGGTATTTAGTTTAGTGAAATATAATATTTAGACAGTTTACGATAATGATAAGACACCTGAATGATCAACTTACGCTGCTTTTCGCGGTGAAAAAAAACCAAACTCAGAAACTACAATTAAAAATCGCTTTTAAATAACCGTTATCCCTGCTTTTCCATATGGCAGCAACAGCGAATCTTCCGGCGACAATTCTGTAATCAACGTATCTATCTTTTTAATTTCGCAAATTTGAATCGGC
>CAJDUV010000025.1_pt1 | contig 16525 bp, 16 predicted proteins | sample 7391201 | NCBI WGS metagenome assembly CAJDUV01 (sample SAMEA7055680, study PRJEB34461) | soil metagenome | biome: terrestrial ecosystem; feature: Peninsula; material: soil | place: Antarctica | collected 2016 | reverse complement strand
GTACATATCCATGACAAAATTAATAGCCAGAGCCAATCGGATGCAGTCGGAATAAAATATTTTGCAGGAAAAAAATGCAGATATACCGGAAGGATAAAACAAAGTGCCAGTACCCCACCTGTCATTTCATAGAATGTAAGTATTTTAGGTGAATGTACTTTCAAAAGTCTTTTATTAAAAATAGGAAACAGACAAGCCAGCAAGGCAGAGATGATGCCGAAAATAATTCCCGTCTTAAATTCAGGATAAAAATTAAAAATAAGATAAATGCCTGCAATGGCAAGTAAGCCAAGCAAAACTTCTACAATATCTACCCTTCTTCTCATTATCAGCGGTTCAAATAAAGAAGTAAAAAAACCAATAGCCGATAAACAGGTAACCGATACAGATACATTTGAATATTTAATGCTTCCATAAAAAGAAACCCAATGCAGGCTGATAATAGCGCCCACAGCTAATAGTGGTATAGCGTTCTTCATCGAAAGCTTTACCAGTTCTTTTCTAAAAAATAAAATGATACCTAAGGTTACAGCGCTTATCAGCATTCTGTAAATAGTAAGATAACCTTCATTTAATTCAATTAATTTTCCTAAAATGGCGGTAAATCCGGCGAATAAAATAGCTATATGAAGTTGAACAAATGCTTTTTTCATTGAGGCGGCAAAAGTAGGATTTTAAATTTTTGATGATGGTTTTGATCTGCTACTTAACTTAATTGTTTCGAATTTTCCTCAATATCCTTCGAATTAATTTAAGTAAAATTGATAGATACTCTTTAGAAACAATGTTTTATTCCGACAGGAGACAATTTAAAATTGCCTTACAAATCTAAAATCAATTAACATTACTTTACATTAAAAAAACAGCCCCGTTACTATTGTACCAATCATAGTTTTATATTTGCCGCTGTTTTAATTAAACCCAGACTATGAGCTTTAAACGCATCAACAACATTTCAGGCTGGGCAATTTTTGTAATTGCCTCCTTCGTTTATTTATCTACAATGGAAGCTACAGGCAGCTTTTGGGACTGCGGCGAATTTGCATCCAGTGCTTATAAGCTTCAAATTCCTCATCCACCTGGCGCGCCATTATTTATTTTGCTGGGACGACTTTTCATGATGCCTTTTTCCAATCCCGATAATGCCATACTGGGCTTAAACAGTATGAGCGCATTAATGAGCGGCTTCACTATTTTATTTTTATTCTGGAGTATTACAAATAATCCTTCAGGGCTTACTTCCACTCAGGTTTTTTCTATAATGGCTGCAGGTGTAGTTGGCGCATTGGCTTACACATTCAGCGATTCATTTTGGTATAGCGCAGTAGAATCTGAGGTATACGCAAGCTCATCATTCTTTACAGCGATAGTTTTTTGGGCGGCTCTTAAATGGGAGCAGGATGTTACCATAGAGCAGTCAAATGGAATAAGGGGAAACTTCACCCGTGCAGACAGATGGCTTATTTTAATTTTTTATCTGATTGGACTCTCTGTAGGAGTTCATTTGTTATGTATACTTACCATTCCTGCTATTGTAATGATCTATTATTTTAAGAGGTATAAGACTACTAAAAAGGGAACAATTTATGCCTTTATAGCAGCTTGCCTTATTACGGGAATTGTGCAGGTACCTATGATACAATGGACTATTAAATTGGCTGGTGATTTTGATATTTTTTTTAAAAACAGTCTTGGCCTTCCGTTCTTCACCGGGTTTACCTTTTTCTTTGTTTTAATCGCCTTTATTATTTACTATTTGTTGAGGTTAGCAAAGAGAAAAAACTGGAATTTTTTAAGATTGTCCATGTGGGCTTTTGCGTTTGTATTACTTGGCTTTTCCACTTATTATACTACTATGATCCGTTCACTTGCAGATCCTGCAATTGATATGTTCAACGTGGATAATCCTGTAAGTTTGGTAGGGTATCTTAGCCGCGAACAATATGGAGATTGGCCTATTTTAAAAGGACAAGATTTTACAGCAGACCCAAGCGATCAAAAATCTGTTGACACCTATGTAAAAGGGAAGGATAAATATGAAAAGAAAGGCAGAAAAGTAATTACAGAATACGCGCCTGACGACCTTCACTTTTTTCCACGTATGTGGGATGCAAGTAACGATCAGGGGCATGCGGATTATTATGCAAGCTTTGCCGGTATAAGCAAAGATCCAAAGACAGGAAAATATTACGACAAGCCAACCATGGGCGATAACATCAGCTTCTTTATAAGCTACCAGTTCAACTGGATGTACTGGCGATATTTTATGTGGAATTTTGCAGGTAAACAAAACGACTTGCAAGGTGTAGATATGGGAAATGTGAGAGATGGAAACTGGATCACCGGAATTCCTTTTTGGGATAATGCGCGCCTGGGAGACCAGAGCAAAATGCCGGACAGTATTAAGCACAACAAGGCCAATAATAAACTTTTTGCCCTGCCATTGCTGCTTGGTATTTTGGGACTTCTTTATCAATATAAGAAAGATAAAAAAGACACAACAATAGTTGGATTATTATTCTTCTTTACCGGATTCGCTATTGTAATTTACCTTAATCAGGCGGGCAACCAGCCACGTGAAAGGGATTACGCATATGTCGGTTCATTTTATGCATTTGCGATCTGGATTGGTATCGGTGTTTTATATGTGAAAGAATTACTGGAAAAAGTGGTGAATTATAAAGCGGCCGCTTATGTAGCTGCAACTGTTTGTGTTCTCGCAGTTCCGGTTATAATGGCCTCGCAGGAATGGGATGATCACGACAGAAGCCACAAAGTTTTGGCAAGAGACCTTGCAATAGATTATCTACAAAGTTGTGCTCCTAATGCCATCTTAATAACTTTTGGAGATAACGATACTTACCCGCTTTGGTATGCCCAGGAAGTACAGGGAATAAGGAGAGATATCAGGGTAATCAATTCAAGTTTACTCGGTACGGATTGGTACATTAATCAACTTAGATATGCGGTAAATAAGAGCGCTCCAATTAGTGTGATATGGACTCCGGATCAGATTATCGGAAGCAAAAGGGATGCGGTTTATTTCTTCCCCGATTTACCGGGAGCTAAAGTAGATCAAAATCAACCAATGGATCTTTATACAATGATGAAAGATTACGCAGGAAGTGATAATCCGGCAAGAATGTATCAGACAGGCGATGATTTCATCAATATTTTTCCTACAAAAAAAGTAAAAGTACCGGTAGATGTAAACCTGGTAAAACAAAACGGAACAGTAAACGCCGGCGATAGTGTGTTAAGTGAAATTACTTTTGACATTCCGAAAACTGCTCTTGGTAAAAACGAAAGCGCTATTTTAAACATAATAGCCGCTAATAACTGGAAACGGCCAATTTATTTTACATCTCCTTACGATGAATTAGGTTTTCAAAACTATTTAAGAACCGATGGCCTTACTTACAGACTGGTACCGGTAAAAAATGGTGAAGTAAACCGCGATTGGGCTTATAATGTAATGATGAATAAATTTCAGTTCGGCAATGCAAATGTTCCGGGAGTATATTACGATGAGGAAAACAGAAGGCATTTAAATACTATTAGAATGCAGTTTGCACAGGTAGGTAATAATCTAGCCGATCATGGTAAAAAAGAGGAAGCGAAAAAATTACTGGAGAGATGCGATAAAAACATGTTGCAACAAAATTTTCCATATGGGTTGGTTTCACGCAGGCAGCAGCAAAACCAAATTTCCGGTCAATTTCTTCTCGCGGCTTATAAATCAGGCGATTCAGCGTTAGCGCAAAAAGTAACGAATTCCTTGCGCAAAGACCTTGAACAGCAAATCACCTATTTCAATAGCCTGGACGAAAGCAAACAAGGCTCGCTTTCTTATGATAACCAAATAGTGCAGCAGCTTCTGCAACAGGTAAATGGTATGGAACAATACTTTAAGAATCCACAGCCGATATTATCAACTGAAACCGGCGCAAACCCTGTAATAAAAAATACGCCTATACATAGAGATACTCAGGTGCATGATAAGACGCAATAGAAAAACAGCAATATTTAGCGATAATAGAAAATCCCGGCTCGCAGACGAGCCGGGATTTTTATTTTATGTGTGGATATTGCTTTGCTCAAAAAATATACATTGCTCAAAAAAATATGGCGTTGCCATATTCTAAGATATGCCGCCCTTACAGGGCTGGTAGTATGTTGAAAAAAATCTATTAAAATGTATGAGAGTTTTTATGTAAAAGTCCCAAATTGGAAACTTATATTTGAGTTTACCGTTATTGAATAAAACAAAATTAATTATTGACAATTCAAAACCACTAAACCAAAGCTATGTCACAATCATTATATCAAATTTATGTGCACATAATTTTTAGTACAAAACACAGGGAGCCAAATATTGATGAGGGCATAGAAGACGAGCTACATGCTTACATAGGAGGCACATGTAAAGCATTGGAATGTGAACCAATAAAAGTCGGTGGTTATTATGATCATATCCATATAATATGTAAATTTTCAAAAAAAATTACTTTGATGAAATTATTAGAAGAAATCAAAAAAAGTTCAAGTAAGTGGATCAAAACCAAGCATGATAAATATGCGAATTTTTATTGGCAGGACGGTTATGCAGCCTTTTCGGTAAATCCTCAGGATGTTGATAAAGTAGTTGATTATATTTCCCATCAAAAAGAGCATCATAGCAAAAGATCGTTCCAGGATGAATGCCGTTTATTTTTTAAAAAGTATAAAGTAGATTTTGATGAACGCTATGTTTGGGATTAGGAGATTAGCAAGCCCTGTAAGGGCGATATACCTTAGCGTTGGGCAACGCCCAATGCTAATAAATTAAAACGTCATAGGCTAGTAAATTAGATATGGCATTTAAGATATGGCATTTAGAATATGGCATTTAGAATATGGCGTTGCCATATTCTAAGATATGCCGCGCTTACAGGGCTTGATGAACAACGCAACTATTTTAATATCGGTTTCCAATTATGAATGATTGATATTTTTTCTCTGTATTTTTTTTCATTTAGTAGTAAGACGATAACAAAGCCCTGTAAGGGCGACGCACCTTAGCGTTGGGCTACACCATACGCTTTTTTAACAATAGAGAATAGTGATATAAAACGTTTGTAAAGTAACTTGCAGCAAGCAGTAATCAATTATTAATTTTCAAATAAAATGCGTTTTCATAATTTTTCCAAATACGATCCCAGCCAAAACAGCAAAACCTCTTTTGAAAAATTGCTGGATATAATGATGCAATTGCTCACTTATACAAGCGGCGATGTAGGCGAAGCTTTGAGCTGGCTTACTGAACTTGACAAAGAGTATCAATTGACCAATGATGAGTATGGATTGGGCGATTTTATAGAAGATTTAAAAACCAAAGGTTACATAGATGAAAATAAACAAAAAGGTGAAATAAAAATCACTCCTAAAACAGAGCAGGGAATCAGAAAACGAAGCCTTGAAGAAATTTTCGGTAAGCTAAAGAAAACGAAATCCGGCAATCATCAAACTTTTAAACCAGGGAATGGAGATGAAATAAATCCCGAAACAAGACCCTTTCAATTTGGAGACACACTGGAACAAATTGATTTTACAGAATCTATCCGTAATGCGCAAATTAACCATGGAGTAGATAGCTTTAAAATGAATGAAGATGATTTGGAAATACGTGAAACAGATTTTAAAGCGCAGACGTCTACAGTATTGATGATTGATATCTCGCACAGCATGATTCTTTATGGAGAAGACAGAATTACTCCTGCAAAAAAGGTGGCAATGGCGTTAAGTGAATTAATTACTACAAAATACCCCAAAGACACTATTGACATTGTAGTTTTTGGAAATGATGCGTGGACCGTCGAAATAAAAGACCTTCCTTATTTACAGGTGGGTCCTTATCATACCAACACGGTTGCTGGATTGAACCTGGCAATGGATATTTTAAGAAGAAGAAAAAACCCCAACAAACAAATCTTTATGATCACCGACGGAAAACCAACTTGTTTGAAAATTGGAAAAAGGTATTATAAAAATAGTTTTGGAGTTGACAGAAGAATTCTGAACCGTTGTTTGAATTTGGCTGCACAATGTAAAAAATTAAAAATACCGATCACAACATTTATGATCGCAAGCGATCCATATCTGCAAAGGTTTGTAACCGAATTTACTGAAACCAATAATGGAAAAGCTTTCTTTGCAGATTAAAATAAATTAGTAACTTCAATAAAAAATAAAATCAGATGAAAGAATATATTGTAAGAACCCCTGAAGAATCTGAACAAGTAGTGACAGCAGTAATGGGAAAATTTGGCGTAAAAGTTACGGAACTTAAAAAAAGAAAAATTATTGTCAGTAAATTATCCACCAGGAAAAAAACGGCTCTTTCAAAAGATAAAATCGACCATACTTATCTTTTTAATAAGTGGAAAGATTTTGATATTGATGGAAAAAAATTAAGGGAGCAGTCATGGTAATATTTAATCTACTTTGGTTGATACGGACATTTTAATTAAATCTAACAAAGGAGATAAAAACAAACAGAATAATCTGAAATACTTTGAAGGCAAATATTGCATATTTGTAATTACAGCATGTGAATTACTCAATGGAGCAAAAAACATTCATCAACTTGGAGAATTTAATAAGGCGCTACGGTATTACAACCTTGCCTTAATCGATGAAAAAATATCTGATAAAGCATTTACATTGTTTAAAAAATATTCATTTATTAATGACATGAAGGTCTCAGATTCTTTTATCGCTGCAACCGCAATACGCAACGACTTATTTCTCTACACCGACAATAAAAAAGATCTCAATTTTATTAAAGAAATTAAATTCTACAAAGAAAAATAAAATGAACATACAAAATATAAAAACCTTAGGCCAGTTAAAAGAAAGCAATTACAAACCCCGGTCTGTAAAAGAGGAACTACGGGAAAACCTGATAAAAAAAATTACTAAAAAAGACATCACATTTCCAGGAATTATCGGTTATGAAGATTCAGTAATTCCTGATACAGAGAGGGCTTTGTTGTCTCGGCATAATATTTTATTTCTTGGCCTGCGCGGGCAAGCTAAAACCCGCATGGCAAGGCAGATGATCGAATTGCTGGATGAATACATTCCTATAATTGAGGGAAGCGAAGTAAATGATGATCCTTTTAAGCCATTAAGTAAATATGCCAGAGACTTAATCGAAGAAAAAGGAGATGATACACCAATAACCTGGCTTCATAGAAGTGACCGTTATGGAGAAAAACTGGCGACACCTGACGTGAGCGTTGCTGATTTGATAGGTGATATTGATCCTATAAAAGCAGCCAACTTAAAATTAAGTTATGCCGATGAAAAAGTGATTCATTTTGGTATCATCCCACGAAGCAACAGGGGTATTTTTGTAATCAATGAATTACCGGATCTGCAGGCGCGAATTCAGGTTTCATTATTTAATATTTTAGAGGAAGGCGATTTGCAAATTAGAGGATTTAAATTAAGATTGCCGCTTGATATCATGTTTGTTTTTACTGCTAATCCGGAGGATTACACCAATCGTGGCGCCATCGTAACACCGCTTAAGGACCGCATAGAAAGCCAGATACTGACACACTATCCAATCTCTATCGAAAATTCACTCTCTATCACAGAACAGGAAGCAACAATACATGATGATCAATTGAAAAGAGTGAATGTGAGCGATCTGATAAAGCGCCTGATCGAACAGGTTTCTTTTGAGGCACGTGCCAGTGAGTTTGTTGATAAGAAAAGTGGGGTTTCTGCAAGGCTCACCATTTCAGCTTATGAAAATGCAGTTAGTGCTGCAGAAAGGCGCGCCATGATGAATAAAGAAAGAGAAACACAGGTTTGGATCAGCGATCTTGTTGGCATCATCCCATCCATAACAGGAAAAATAGAATTGGTGTATGAAGGTGAGCAGGAAGGGCCTTACCAGGTTGCTTATAATTTATTGGAAAAAGCGATTCGTACTCAATTTGTAAATTATTTCCCAAATCCTGAGGCTTATAAAAAGAAAAAGACAAGAGATTCCGTGATTGAAGAAAATCCGTATAAAGCAATTACCCGTTGGTTTGATTCCGGAAATAATTTGAATATCTCTTTTGGATTAAAAGATGAAGAAAAAATTCAATTATTGTATAAGGTTGATGGTCTTTTTGGTTTGGTAAAAAAGCATTTTCCTAATTCAAACACAAAAGAAAACGCATTGCTGATGGAATTTGTCTTGCACGGGCTATCAACGTTTTCTTTGATCAGCAAAAAAGTGGTGGAAGGTAAAATAGAATTCAAAGATTTGATGGGAAGCATGCTCAACTTAAGCTCTCAAAACTTTAGTGATGAAGAGTTAGATGAGAACGATTTTAAATAAAAAATGGTAATGTACGGAAAAATGGTTGGTGGTTTTTTGCAAAAAAGATTGTATTGGAAGTGATTATTGGATTGCCTGATAGCTAAAAAAACTCAAACTTAGGATTTTTTCAAAACGAAAAAGAGTTTAGTGAAACGGGTTTCAGTTAACTTCTTTCAAAGCCTTATCCAAGATAGGCTACACAAGATTTTACCAACCATTTTTCAGTATTATACCTAAAAAATCAATTCATTTCGACAGGCTGAATGGCTATTGAAGTGATTAAATCCTGTTTATTTAATTAACAGGCCCGCTTTTAATCCTCCGCTTAAACCAAGATTAGCACCGGGCCCTGCCTTTTGGATGACAAAATGATTAAATATATCTCCGTAATAATCATTATTGTAATCACTCTTTGTATTATCAAACGCATAACCTAAACCATAATACAAATCAATCAAAAACTTATCTCCAAAAACCCATTGGCGTCCAAAATTTAAAATGACTGCTCCGAATATATTATTTCTTTTCTCAAGCACTGGGTTGCCAGTTTTATAGTTTAAGGCATTGTCTGTATAAAAACCCAGGGTAGCGGTGGGCTTCACGTAGGTGCCTTGCATAATATGCGACATGTGCGTTCCTCTTGTTAAAAAATTAGGAAGCTTATTAAATTTATAACCTCCTTCTAAAAACCCACCGAATGCGTTTCTCCTGTAAAAGGTGTTTTGTCCATTGTAATAATAATTATCTATTTGAATATTCTTACCAGCACCAATAATTCCCACGCCTAGTTCATAGGCTTGTAAAGGAGAAACTGATTTTTCGAAAGAAAATTGCGAATAACCAAGCAAGGGAGCCAAAAAGTTAATCTTGATAGCTTTGGTTAGCTGTCCCTCATAATTTGCCGGATCCTTAAAGCTAAGTTTGTACTTTTCTACTCTTCCGTCCGCAAATTCAATTCTGTTAAGGGTAGATTTATCTACTACATATACGGGACCATCAGGATTTTCCTGCAATTTGTACTTTATTTCATCAGTACCTATTTCAATTACTTTAGCATTAATTACAGTTCCTCGCAGTTTATAGATTTTGTCTTGTGCAAAAAGCAAAGAGGTAGAAATGACCATTGCAAGGAGTAAGGTTATTTTCTTCATAAACCAGTTTTAGTTTAACACGAAAATACAAAAAAAAGCTGCGTTTGCACTTAAATTATATTTACTTCTCTTTCCAAAATAATTCCAAATTTTTCTTTTACTGAAATGATAATTTCTTCACTCAGATTATAAATTTCTTTCCCGGAAGCGTCACCATAATTTACTAAAACCAATGCTTGCTTATCATAACATCCTGCATCATTTTTTCTATACCCTTTCCATCCGCATTGCTCAATCAGCCATGCTGCGGGAACTTTAAATTGATCATTATTTATTTTATAAAATGGAACTTTCACATTTTGTAACAACTCTAATTCATGTAAATCGTGCAAATCATCGCTGCCGAGCACAGGATTCTTAAAAAAACTTCCGGCATTTCCAATCTTCTCCGGGTCCGGCAATTTGGAACTGCGAATGTAAATCACCGCATCAGATATGGCCTTCACACTCAATTCTGTTATCTTCATTTTCTTTAACTCTTCTTCTATAGCTCCATACGAGATATTAAAAACAGGCTTTTTTTTAAGGCAGTAAGTAACACTCAAAATCGCAAATTGATTCCTTAATGACTTTTTAAAAATACTTTCCCTGTAACCGAATTGACATTCTTCATTACCAAATTTTTCAATCTCTCTTCTCTGTAAATGAAATGCTTCCAATTCATAAAAAACATCCTTTATTTCTACTCCATACGCTCCAATATTTTGCATTGGCGTTGCGCCCACATTTCCCGGAATTAGTGAGAGATTTTCTACTCCTGCAAAATTATTCTGCACACAATACATTACGAATTGATGCCATCTTACACCGGCTCCCGCTTTTAGAAAAATAAAATCCTCATCTTCTTTTATTAGTTCAATTCCCTCTATTTCATTTTTTAAAATAAGGCCATTATAATCTCTAGTAAAAAGAATATTACTTCCTCCCCCAAGAATCATTTTACTTAAATCATTTCGCCTGTTTTCAAGAATTATTCGAAGTTCTTCTACTGATCCGAATTTGGCAAAATATTTTGTATAAGCGTTTATTCGGAAAGTGTTATACTGTTTAAGCGAAAAGTTTTGATGAACTTGCATTAGTTTAAATTGACCGGCAAAATAGTGAATTATGAACGAACAAATAGCGGTTGTAATTGGAGCAACCGGATTAATAGGGAATTTCCTTGTGGAAGAGTTACTAAAAAATGATGTTTTTTCAATTGTAAAAACATTGACAAGAAGGCCAATGAAACTCATTCATCCTAAACTGCAACAGGAAATAGTCAACTTTAATGACCTCAATGATTTTAAACAAAAGTTAGGGACGGGACATACCATTTTTTGCTGTATTGGAACCACTCAAAAAAAAGTAAAAGGAGATAAAGAGGCTTATAAGAAAGTCGATTTTGACATTCCGGTAAATGCAGCGCAAATTGGGATAGAGAAGGGTTTTAAAAAATATTTATTGGTATCAGCAATTGGTGCCAATGAAAATTCTTCTAAATTTTTATATACAATTAAAAGGTAAAACGGAGAATTCCATTAAGAAGCTGCCGTTCCAAAGCATCAGCATCTTCAGACCGGGCCAATTGCTTGGCAAAAGAAATGAAAAAAGAATGGGAGAACGAATATTGCAACCTGTAACGAGATTTTTATCTTATTTTCTTTTTGGCTCTTTAAAAAAATATCGCTCAATAAATGCAAGGGATGTGGCAAAGGCAATGGTAAAGCAAAGCAAACAAAATAGCCAGGGAGTACATTATTTTGAATATGATCAGATGATAAACCTGATAAAATAAATTAAAAATCAAAACGGATCTACGTCCGCAATAGCTATCACACTTCTGAATTTCTTTTGTGCTTTTAAAAGATCAATATGATTGGAAATAACTCTTTTTTGAACTTTTAAATGCCCTGCATCCTGATTGAGTTTAATGAGTATTTCCATTAAAAACATATTTCTCACACGATTGACAACGGGGGCTGCAGGACCTACTAAATTTTCAAAATCTTTCTTTAATGATTCCCCTAAAACGTCTGCCGCTTCCAAAACCGTTTCCTTAATGGCATGTTTCAAAGTAATCCGTATCAGCCTGCTGAATGGGGGATAAAAAAATTGTCTACGCATCGCCATTTCACTTTCATAAAATTGCAAATAGTCGTGTTGCTGAACAAATCCCAAAACAGGATGATTCGTTTTGGCCGCTTGTATCAAAACCAAGCCCCGATCCGCTTTCCGGCCTGCTCTTCCACTTACCTGTTCCATCAATTGAAATGCCCTTTCATTTACCCGGAAATCTGCAAAACTTAGTAATCCATCGGCATCTAAAATACCTACCAAACTTACTTTTTCAAAATCCAAACCTTTTACTACCATTTGCGTTCCGGCCAGAATATCAATTCGGTGTTGCTCAAATAATTTTATCAGTGTATCATGTGCATTTTTCCCTCTCACCGCATCTACATCCATTCGCGCAATTCTGTTGTTTGGAAAATCTTCAATTAATTCTTCTTCCACTTTTTCAGTCCCAAAATTTTTCTCTTTCCAGTTTACACTTCCGCACGCAGGGCATGCAGTTAGTTTCGGATACGCTGTTCCGCAATAATGACAATGAAGCTTATTAGAAAATTTATGAAGGGTTAAGGTTACCGAACAATTTTGGCATTGAGGAATAAAACCGCATGTTCCGCAAATTAAAAACGGCGCATATCCACGTCGGTTTTGAAAAAGGATTACCTGTTTATCATTTTTTAAAGCTGCCTCTATTTCTGCTTTCAGCTGGGGAGAAATCATCACTTTTCCCTTCTTAGAAGAGGCTACGGTTTTTGTATCTATGATTCTTATTTCAGGTAATTGGGTGCCTCCATATCTTTCATTTAAAGTTACTAAACCATACTTCCCTTTCTGCGCATTATAATAGCTTTCCAAAGAAGGCGTAGCGCTTCCCATTAATACTTTTGCATTGAAAAGAGAGGCATAATATACTGCAGCATCGCGTGCATTATAGCGTGGCGCGGGATCCTGCTGTTTGAAAGATGAATCATGTTCCTCATCAATCACTATTAATCCAAGATTAACAAATGGAAGAAATAATGCGCTTCTCGCTCCCAGAATTATTTTTAATTCACCGGTTTTAATCTTATTCCAGATTTCAATTCTTTCGTTGTTATTAAATTTAGAATGATAGATGGCAATGTTACCACCAAAGTACAGTTGTAACCTGCGAATGATCTGCGCTGTTAATGTAATTTCAGGAAGAAGGTATAAAACCTGTTTCCCCTGACTTACAAACTTTTCTATCTGTTTAATGTATAATTGCGTTTTGCCGCTGCTGGTAACGCCATGCACAAGGCAAATTTCTTTTTTATCAAAAACATCCTCTATTCCCTGCAATGCTTTTTTTTGCGCATCATTCAATTCAAAATTAACTTCCATTTTTTTTGGCAGCGATTGTATGCGGTCAACACTTCGCCGCTGAACAATTAGTATATGCTTATCTGTGAGCCCTTTCAATTGCGCGGGACTGGCTCCTGATTTCTTCAAAAGTTGTGTTTGTAAAACTTCACCTTCTGTCTTTGAAAAATGCAAAAAAGCCAAAAGCAGTTCTAATTGTTTCGGTGCTCTTCCCAGTTCGTCCATTAATTCATTCATCCTTTTATCCTGCGAATATTCAGGATTCAGCAACACATAATTCTCCTTTTTTTCTTTGTACTTATCCGATAAAGATTCCCAGATAAAACAAACTCTTTTTTCAATCAATCTTTTTATCAGTGGATAAACATGAATGATATTGGAAATCTCCTGCACTTCTGTAATTTTCAATTCTTTTTTTATCAGCAATGCTTCTGCAAGTAAATATTCTTCATCATCAAGAGTGGAAAAATCGTCGCCATATTCTTCGTTATAAATTAAAATTGCTTCGCTGCTCAATTTTAAATGAGTGGGAAGTGCCGCCGCCATTACTTCTCCTTCGCTGCACATATAATATTCGCTTATCCATTTCCAGAGTTGTAATTGCCTGGGATAAATTACCGGATCATCATCTATTACGTTCAGAATTTCTTTAGTTTCATATTCAGGCTTTTCAAGCCTGATGGATTTTATAATACCGGCGTATTTTTTATTTTTCCCAAAAACCACTTCCACCCGGCAACCCGTTTGTAGCTTTTTCACCAATTTTTCCGGAACCGAATAAGTGTAAGTTTTAGGAATGGCCAAAGGCAAAATCACTTCAACCCATGTGGTAATGGCAGGCCTTGATTCATAGAATAAATTTTGCTCTTCAACGTTTGAAATAATCATTCATGCAAATATAAGATTAACCCACACTCAACTATACTTCCAGGCTTGAGAGTGAGTTAAATTAAAGATCCTGATTAGCTGGTTCATTTTAATGTACGAAAAATTGCACAAAAAACTACAAGCTGGCGATAACTGCCAAAGACCCTAATCTAACTTCAACCCTACTTCCGTATTACTTTTTATCTTCCATTCTATTATTGATCATTTATTTATCCAACTCGCTTCATACCTTTCCAGTCCGTCTTCCATTTGTTTAAAAATTTTTTCTTTAAGAAAACCCACGTCATCAATCGTTAATCCTTCTGTAGACGTCTGAGCCAAATAGACCGCTCGGCATTTACCCGGATTCAATGAAAAAATACTTTTATAATTCAGACGATCATAAGTGTCTAAAAATAAAATTGGCCTTATAGGTTTTTGAGTTTCTATCGCAATCTTAAATGCGCCATCATAAAAGAATTTTAAAGGCCTGTGCGTCATATTAAACGTTCCTTCAGGACAAATAAAAACCGAAATTTTATTTTTCAGAAAGTTAATTAATTCTCTTACGCTTCGCAAACGAGCCTGTGGATTTTCCCGGCTTACTGATACCGTTCCCCTTTTATAAATAGAACCAAAGACCGGAATTTTATTCATTTCGGCTTTTCCCAATATTCTTAATTTTTGCCCCCTGATGGATTTCATCATCATCGGTATGTCCAGATAAGAAATATGGTTGCTTACAAAAATGTATTCCTTGTTTTTGTCGTGCACTTCTTCATAAATTGTCCAATATTTAATAGCGGTCAAAAAGAAAAAGATATCTGCCCAAATTCTGGATAGGGTGAAAATCATATTGCCACACTTTATCGGCTTTCTTAAAAAAGCGACTATAAAAAAAGGAAGCAAGAGAAACATAACCATCAAAAAAACAGCAAATCCATAGATGCTAAAAAAGAACCGTAAACACTTTATAATACTACTCATACCTTATTTTCTGTGTACGAAAGTAAAAAAACACCTTTAAATATGATAATTTAGTACCTTTTAAACGGTGTAATCCAATTATTTAGCTTAAAATAAACAATATGAGATTTCAGTATCGCTTTTTAATATAAAAATTTAAGGATAATCCCGTACATTTGCACTCCAAAAATTGGAAAAGTATGTTTGCTATAGTAAAAATCGCCGGACAGCAGTTTAAAGTACAACCGGGACAAAGTTTATATGTACCACATCTTGAAGGAAAGCAAGGTGATGAAGTTGAATTTTCTGATATTCTTTTGCATGACAACGACGGAAAAATCTCCGTAGGTGGCGATGCAAATGTAAAAGTGAAAGCAGAAATAGTAAATGACCTGGTTAAAGGCGAAAAAGTAATCGCTTTTAAAATGAAAAAGAGAAAAGGCTTCAGAAAAAAGCATGGCCATCGTACTCAATATACACACATAAAAGTTACTGGTATCGCATAACGGATATGCATACACGAAATTTGAAAATCATTTTCTGATTTCATTAATCATCATTTTTAATTTTTAAGAATATGGCTCATAAAAAAGGTGAAGGTTCCGTAAAAAACGGACGTGATTCACAAAGTAAAAGATTAGGAGTAAAAATATTTGGCGGACAGGCAGCTACCTCCGGAAATATCATTATTCGTCAGCGGGGAACAGTTTATCATCCTGGTAAAAATGTAGGTCTTGGAAAAGACTTTACCATTTTTGCAACTTCAGATGGTGTGGTTGAATTTAGAAAAACCAAAGGCGATAAAACAGTCGTTTCTGTGAACGCTGTGGAAGCTACGGCTTAACTTTTTTTCAAATAAGTTTTGGCAGTTAACAAATTGTTTTTATTTTTAGTTTTTATTTACTAACAATTAAATTCTAAAAACATGGCAACTGCAAAAAAAGCCGCTCCTAAGAAAGCTGCTCCTGCAAAAAAGGCTGCTCCTAAAAAGGCATCACCTGCGAAAAAAGCCGCTCCTAAAAAAGCTGCTCCGGCAAAAAAAGCTGCTCCTAAAAAAGCTGCTCCTGCAAAAAAAGCCGCTCCTAAAAAAGCTGCTCCTGCAAAGAAAGCCGCTCCTAAGAAAAAATAATTATATTTTTCTTACAGATAATTCAAAGTCCCGGAAACTCCGGGACTTTTTTTGTGTAGTACCTATCTGTAATTCAATACAGATGCGATTTTTTTCTCTTTTGAGAAAAAAGAAATCAATCAGGATCGTCAAACTTTTGCCGTTCAAAATTTTCATTTTCTTATTCATGAATAACAAAGAAATTGCCAATCAATTTTCGTTGCTTTCAAAACTGATGGAAATACATGGGGGAAATAATTTATGGTCAAAAACTAATTCGATCGCTACTTACAAAATCGGTCAACTAACGGTTGACCTGTACACGCTTTCTGGAAAAATTAATTTCGAAAAAAATGAAATCGGCGAAGCCATCAAAAAAAAAAAATTAAAAATTTTATCTACCGGTAAAATGAAAATTTTTGAAGATTTAATTTTAAAAACGCATAAATGCATTTTTGAAATGTTAAAAATAAAAGAACTTGGTCCAAAAAAAATTTCAATGATTTGGAAAGAAATGAACATCGAAAACGTTGGCAAATTATTATAGCCATGCAACGAAAATCGTTTGCTTCTTTACAGAAATTTTAGAAAAAATGACACATGATAATGTAATAAAAGCAATCGAATCTTATTTCATCCAACAGGGGATTTTTTTGTACACACGAATAGAAAAACCTC
>CAJDUV010000117.1_pt1 | contig 16768 bp, 17 predicted proteins | sample 7391201 | NCBI WGS metagenome assembly CAJDUV01 (sample SAMEA7055680, study PRJEB34461) | soil metagenome | biome: terrestrial ecosystem; feature: Peninsula; material: soil | place: Antarctica | collected 2016 | reverse complement strand
AAAAGCATCGGTAACAATTTCGCCGTTTGACAAAACGAAACATAAACTGGATTATGATGAAAAATACCTGATACGGATAGACAGAAAACCTTATTATGGCAACTATGGAAGTTTACCATTAACGTATATCAGCAATGTGGTGGTGATAGTAAATGGCGATACAATTGCTATTCCTAAAGTTGCTTATTCTGACCTTTACAATCTTAATTTAACTTACAATGATAAGGGCGTAAAACGAACTACCAATGCGGTTTATAAATCAAAAGACGGCAGTCACATTTACCTTTATTTATTTTCTAAAGACAATACCGGAAGCTATGAGGTAACGTGGATATTCCAGGATAAAAAATACATACGAAGGGTTTTGGATTATGGGTTTATGTGATTAAGGAGTTTTTTTATCCTATCAAATAGGCCACGCCCATATTTACCGGCGCACATAAATCAAGCACCCTTTTTTCCCTGAATAAACGTTCTATAATGTCGCGGGCTTTTTTATATTCATTATGAATCGGGCACGGATGAGTAGAAGAGCATTTACTTAATCCAAGGCCGCAGCTTTGAAATATTTCTTTCCCATCAATAGCTTCTACAATATTGATGATTGGCTGATTTTGCTGTTCTTTTGAAATATAGAATCCGCCTGATGGGCCTTTCATGCTTTTGATTACATTATGTTTTACAAGTATTTGTAAGATCTTTCCAATGGTATGTTCATTGGCGTTTATGTATTCAGCGATTTCTTTAATGCCGGAATTTCCATTTGTGTCAAATTTTGAACAAAGATAAATAACGGCTTTTATCGCGATTTTGCAGGTATTGCTTAGCATGAATTAATAATTTAAATAATCGCGTCCTTCGGGAGAAATCTTTTCCGCGCTCCACGGCGGATCGAAGATCACTTTTACATTTGCGGCATAATCCGGGAAAGTCTGCTCCAGCGAATTGGTTACTCCACTTTGAATGGATTCGCCCATCGGGCAAAATTGAGTAGTTAGCGTCATCGTGCAATATAATTTCTTATCTGTATCATCAAAATCCAATTGATAAATTAATCCCAGGTCCACTACGTTTAACCCAATCTCCGGATCCATCACGTTGTGAAGGTCTTCCAGCGCTCTTTCGCATTTTATTTCATCGTTGGTAATTTCATTCATATTTTTTTTGGTTTATGCATGATCATTTTAAACACATTGGTATTATATAAAAACGCCGTTACCACTAAAAGAAGAGCGGCAAATTTTAAAATAAATGTGTTGGAAATAAGAATACCGGCTATTAATAAAACAAAACCGGCGAGGTAAAAAACAGACATTATCTGAAATATTTTATTGTTGAAAAGCTCACGCGGATTAGGAGTTTTACCCATTCCGGCTTTATCGTGGTATGTCTTATTCCAAAGTATAAAAGGAAGTGTTTTAAAAGTCATTCCAAATATAATAGCAGTGATCCATCCGAAAAAAATACAAAATCCATAAGTCAAAATTAATTTTGGATCGTCAACGGAAAACAACATCATCAAAATAATAATTAATAAAACCAGCAATGGTAACAGCATCATTAATACAGAAAATAATGAGATTTTCAGTTGGTCATCCACTTTCTTTCTGAGCCTGTCCAGGTACGCTTTTTTGCAAAAGTATCCAAACATAATTATGGAAATCAGAATAGCTGAAAGAGGAAAAAAGTATAACCATGATTTGCCAATGTATCGCGAAGCAACGCCGAGCACTAACAATAAAAACCATCCAATAATGCCAAGGTGCGCATGAAGTGGTAAATAATGTAAAGAATCCTGTGATAATATATTATGGGTAAAATTAAATACTAAAAAAAGGCCTACAATAATGGTGATGAGTAACCAAAGCGTTGCGGTAAAAACAAATACGGCGTGTACATTTTCCTTCTTGCTTTTTATCATGCTCACCGCTATATTGATCAGGTAAAATACAATAGCCGCATTAATCAAAATGGCGCCCCATTGCGCTTCCCAACCAAAATAGAAATGATAAAAACCATAAACTAAAAGCGGAATACCGATAGCCGCCGAGAGAAATGAAAGATAGGCGAGCGCGTCGCTGTATAATTTGCCTTCAATTAAAACAGGTACCAGTTGATGGCTGGCTCCCAGTATCATCATAGTGCCCCAGCCAAGCGCCATTGCATGTGTAATGGCAAGTGTTTGCGGGTGAAAATAATGCTGCACCAAAGCTGATGAAGAAAATAGTAATAAAATCGTTGCTATTAAAAAAGAGAGAGCGCCGTAAATATAAAATGGCAACACTACTTTATATGAGGTGTTTTGTGCGAGTCCCGCGGAGGGTGAAGAAGGAAACATTTTATTCTTTAAATATTAAGAGGCGAACTTCGCCGTCACTGATTTCTTTGATCCGGTAATCAAATTTTTTTTCTTTTAATTCAGGTAATAAAAAAACCGGAATTCTTTTATGATAGACATATAGCGCATTATCAGCAGGTAATTTATTTATTTCATCAAGGATTGCCATCATTGGGCCAGGCATTTCAAGCTGGCGAACATCAATCGTCTGCATTTTTCCTTCAAACTTTTTTATGTAGTTGTCCCAGCCTTCATTATTATTTTCTCCGGTGTTAATTTCAACGGCTGAATTACCGGTTTTGTAGAAATAGGTTTCTACTAACTGATCGTCAATAGTGTCCACGTAAGAGTCAAATCCCTGTTTTTTCAATAATGAAAGCAAGGGCGTGGGTTCAAAACTATTTATGATTTTAAGGGCCTGGCCTTTTTCAATACTTTTTACCTTTTCCACAATTAGGGGTAATGGATCTTTGTCGGCATCAATCAGTGGGCGCACATCAAATTCTATGATTTGCTCCGGATTTAAAGAATTAAAAAAAGCGGGAAGATGTGGCTTTTCTTCACTTTTACCGGTAATAACCTTGTCATCAATTTCGAAACCCAACGGTTTTAATTTATCAAAAAAGGCGTTGATGCCACAACCGCTGATTTTGGACGCCATGCCAATACTTGTTCGTCCTGCCATTAGCTTTCTTAAAAGCGGATTTCTTAGCTTTTCAAACTTAGGGGTAATACTTATAATTGCTTCTAAGGCTGCGGGGTTTTGCTTTAATATTTTTGCAATTTTTGTATCAGTGTTTATGACCATTTTTATTCAAAATAATTGTGGTACGCGTCAATACGAGAATCAATGGATTTAAAGGTTGTTCTGCCAACTGCGGTGTCAGTAACGGTTTTCAACTGATTGCTTTCCTTTAAAACAGGTTCGAGCCATTGATGCAGCATGTCGTGGTCTGGCCCTGTCATTTTACATTGTTGTATCATTGTGTTTAACGAGGTATTCAAATCGTTTCCCAAAATCTGGTAAGCACTTAATGATGGGAGAGGTTTTATGCGAAAATTATCAGCCATCGTTTTCAAGGCAACTACATTATGGTTGGTGATAGAGTCAGCCTTCCACTTAGCACCGTTGTTTAAAGTTAGCTCTGTTGGCTGAACATTATCATGTTTTGCATGCTCATCCGTTTTATTATCGGCAGAATTAGAATTGCATGCAAATAGTGTGGCTGCGCCGAAAAGTAAAATAAATAATTTTTTCATTTTGTTTTTTTTAATAAAAATGGTGTTTCCCTAAAAAACGATAAAACAGGAGCCCTTCCCAGTGTGATAAGCAATTGGCTTTTCTATATTAATAAATATCGGATTCCAGCAATGTACTATCGGCTTTCTACCATCCATCAACTCATAGTCCACATCAGCCATCATCCATCACCATCATCTTATTTTTTTTCCATTTCTACTGCCTTTGGAAATAAGATATTGTTTTCCAGATGTATGTGTATATGAAGATCGTCTTCAAATTCTTCCAGTGTTTTAAATAAGAAAGAATAACTGGCGCAGGCATCTTCAGGCAGTGTATAATTTTTACTGAGTTCTCTTATTTCCTCCATATCCTTTCCTACTAGTTCATGCTCCATTTCCATCATGTTAATAGGAGTTTGTACAGTATCGAAATTTCCAAATTTATTGTTACCATCGCTATTATTTTTTGAAGCAACCAGTTGTTTTATATAAGGGAACAAAACAGTTTCTTCCTTTACCATATGCCCGCTCATTTCATTGCAAACTTCCTCTACCAATTTATTAATTGTCAATAATTCAGGATGGTGATCACCATGCACTTTTGCTACTTTTGCAGCGTATTGACGTAGATCAGGTATGGTTTTTTTCACATAGCTGTGATGAGTATTTACGATGTAATCTGCCAGGAAGTCAAGATTCCAATCATTATAGGGTAGAGGCCTCGAAGTGGTTTTTACATTTTTATCCGCTACCTGCAATTCCTGTTCTACTTTGGTAACATCAATGCCTTTTTCAGCACATGCTTCTTTCACTGTTTTCTTACCACCGCAGCAAAAGTCTAAGCCATACTTTTTAAATACTTCTGCTTTGCGCAAATCTTTTGCTGCTATTTCACCGAGGGTTTCATCATCCTCCCCTGATAATTTTTTAGATATTTTTACGCGCCACAATTGAGGTCCCTGTTCTAAATATTCCCACGTGAAAATATTGCCTCTTTCTCCAAGCAGTTGATAATAGAGTGGTTTAGGATCGTGATCGTTGTGGATCGTTAAACTTTCACCTGATACAAGCTCATCAAATCTTACAAAAATGGTGGGGTGTTTTAATTTCGGCTCTATTAAAGTAACATTTAAGATGTTTTCTTTTTCTGATGCCTCTTTAGTTTGAACTACTGGTGATGCCGTTTTCTTTTCTTCTTTTTCTACCCGTTCGCTTTTATTTTTCGTAATCTTTATTCTAAACAGATCTGGTCCCTGCTCAAGATATTCCCATGCAAAAATATCACCTCTTTGTCCAACTAATTGGTAATAAAGCGGCCGCGGATCATGGTCGTTATGAAGTGTAAGGCTTTCGCCTGCTTTCAATTCATCAAACCTGGCAAATATGGTGGGATGTTTTAGTCTTGGTTCAATTAAAGAAACATTCAAAATGTTTTCATCTTCGGATGAGGCTTCCTCATTTTTGGTAATTTTTACTTTCCAAAGTTCCGGGCCTTGCTCCAGATACTCCCATGAAAAAATATCGCCTCTCTCTGCCATCAATTCGTAATAAAGTGGCTTGGGGTCATGATCGTTATGCAACGTCAAACTTTCGCCGGGAGTTAATTCGTCGAATCTGACAAATATCGTGGGATGCTTTAATTTTGGTTCAAGCAGCGTGACATTCAAAATATTTTCTTCTAATGTTTCCATTTTTATATTAAATTTAAAATTGTAGAGTGGCCGCAAAGTTAAATGATTTTTTTAAATAAAAGTATTTAAGTACTTTTATTCTTATTTGATTACAGGTTTATGACAATTTTTTATTAAATTATTCGTTTCCCTTAGCAATATTTCAATAAAGAGTTGATTTTTTGCAATAGATCTTCTTTTGAAAGTAAATAATATGCTCTGAATTACAGGTTTGCAATAAGAACTTGCCAGCCGAATTTCATCAAAATTGTTTTTTTCGAATAAAATAAAACTTTATTTTTCGGTGGATACATTACATTTATGATCCAAAACAAACAGCGAAATGAGCAATATCATAATAAAAATAGCAGGAATTATTTTGGCAATTTTTGGGTTAGTTACTTTATTTATGAGTACTTCCGTCATATTTGACCTATTCGGGATCAGAGAAAAAGAAGGTAAATACGTTTTATTTATAGTGTACGCCAATTTCATTTGTTCATTTATTTACCTGTTTGCATCGTTCTGCTTAATTACTAAAAATAGTAAAGCCACCGCGGCTTTATTTATCGCGGCAGCTATTCTTTTAATAGCATATATTGGCTTAATAGTATATATTCAAATGGGAAATGCATTTGAGATAAGAACAGTAAGTATATATTCAAATGGGAAATGCATTTGAGATAAGAACAGTAAAAGCCATGTTATTTCGTACCAGCCTCACCATATTGTATGCAGGAATTAGCTGGTACTTTCTTTCGAGAACCAAACTGATCATGCCGGCTGATTACAAATAATTGATGCTATTAACTTGATGTTCCTGTGGAGATTTATATGCCGGTGTAGCCTGCCAGAATGTTTAGTAGTCCTTTAATATAATTAAAAACAACCTTAGCAGAGATCATCTTGCACTCATTACATCCGCCTTATTTTATCTTCTAAAGCTAATTCTGAGATGGGTCTATAATAACGGGCGATGACATAAGATCTTCCTCCACTTCATGATTTTCATTATATTCAATAATGAAATTATTAAGGCCCTCTCCGGTTATTATCAGCATATATTTTTGCTGAATAAGTTCAAGCAAATTCAGAAAAAGAAAGATCGCATGCAGGCGGTCTTCACATACGGCAAATATTTTTTCAAAAGAAAGAGATTTTTCAGTTTTAACCAGATCCATCACAAAAGCGCGGGTGCCTTCCATAGTATAATTATAACTTATCACCGTATGTACGGGGCGCAGTCTCTTTTCATGGAGCCTTTGAGCTACTTTTTCAAAAGCTTTCATTAGTTTGAATAAAGAAACGGTATGTATTTCGGTGCCTTCACCCGCTTCCTCACCAATCTTAGATAATTCTTCCTGTATATTCCCGCGTTTCACCATCAACATTCTCAATGCTTCCATCTCACTCATTTTCAAAGAAGCTTCTTTGAATCTTTTGTACTCAAGAATTTTATCTATTAATTCCTGGCGCGGATCCAATTCATTACCCTGCTGATCCAATTCTTTTCGGGGTAAAAGCATCTTCGCTTTTATGCGCATGAGTGTGCTTACAAATAAAATAAATTCGCTGCTAAGTTCTATATTTAGTTTTTCGCCATTATGGATATAAGCCAGAAAATCATTGGTAATTTTTGTGATCGGTATATTGTAAATATCCAATTCATCTCTTTCTATAAAAAATAAAAGAAGATCAAAAGGACCTTCAAACTGCGGTAATTTTATTTGATATATTTCTGTATTCATTTAAAGATTTGTCAGAAGAATAGTATTCCTTATTATGATTATGGCAAGATAAAAAAAAATCCCGGTTTAAAATCCGGGATTTGCAAATCTATTAAAATAATCTATTAATGGCTTCTCCTTCCTGATCTTTTGTGATTTTTATAAACGAAAATCAAAAAGGGTTTAAAAATTATATTTTATTCTTTATTCTTAATTCATCCCTTATGTCCATCAGAAGCTGGTCAGTAGAAGACGGAGCTGCCGGGGCTGCTTCTTCCTCTTTCCTTTGCATCTTGCTGATAGCCTGGATAAGTGAAAAAATAACCAGTGCAATCACGATAAAATTAATGACCGCAGCCAGGAATTTTCCGTAAGTGACGGCGCCCCACTTTAGTTCAGCGATGTCTTTTAACCCCAGCTTTTCTAACACTGGCGTTAATATCAGCGGGGTAATTACATCTGTTACCAAAGATGATACGATAGCACCAAATGCAGCACCGATAATAACAGCTACTGCCAGATCCATTACATTACCTTTCATCGCGAAAGCTTTGAAATCTTTAACGAAACTCATAATTTTTGATTTAATGGTGAAAGATTGATTATTTTTTAAGGCCCGGATATTGCATTTTAAGCTCTTTTAAAGTATCTCTTACTTTTGAAGCGATCAAATATTCCTTGTACCAGTTTTGATCGCTTGGAACAATTGTCCATGGAATATCATTACAATTTTCAAAACATTCCTCATACATCTGCATATAAATATCCCACAGTTCAGCTTCCTTATAATCGTTGGCATTGTATTTCCACATTTTAGAAGGATCTTTTATGCGCTCATCCAATCTTTCTTTCTGTTCTTCTCTCGAAACGTGCAAATAGAATTTAAGAATGGTGGTATCATTATGTTCCGTTAGTAAATTTTCGAAATTATTAATGGCGCTCATTCTTTTATGTGCGGTCTTATCGTCGCACCATTTATGTACTCTGGTTATTAAAATATCTTCGTATTGGCTCCGGTTAAAAATTTGTATCATTCCTTGTGCAGGTGCATGCGAATGAATCCGCCACAAAAAATCATGGCTTAGTTCTTCAGGAGTTGGCGCTTTAAAACCCTTTACCATCACACCTTGTGGATTCATAGAGGAAAATACGTTTCTGATAACTCCATCTTTACCACTGGCATCTATTCCCTGAATGATGATCAGCAATGCATGTTTATTTTCTCAGCAAACAAAAGATTTTGGAGGTCATTCAGCTCTTCAAGAATTTTAGCCAGGCCGTCCTTCGTTTCCTGCTTATTAAATTCTTTAGGCGCTCTGGTGCTTATTTCTTTTAGCTGGATACGGCTCACGCTTTTTTGTTTATTTATGAGAAAATGAAAAAATGCTTCTCAATTGCAATTAAAAGTATGTTAATTAAAATTAAAGAAGATTAAAAAACAATAAAAATATAATTTGAAAGAAATTTCTAAATTATTTAATCCATTTGTGTGAACTAATCAATAGTTCATCCAAATTATTTAAATCGTGATTATCATTTGATTCATTTTTTTATCGTGATTATCATTTGATTCATTTTTTTCAGAAAGAAATAATTCTTTTCTTAATTCTTTTGCTGTTTTTGTACTTCCGTCGTGGCTCCATCCTGGCGGCATTACTAAATATTTTATTTTGATTAAAAAGGGTACTTCTTTTTTCATGTCTGAAATAATATGAGCCCATTCATGAAAAACGACATTGGTGAGATGATAAGGCCGATCCAGTTGTTTAGTAAGCCCATATCTCACCGGGTCTTTTTCCAGCTCTTCCTGGAAAGTTCCAAAAATTCTGTCCCAGATGATCAATACCATTCCCATATTTTTATCGAGATACCGCACGTTGCTGGCGTGGTGTACGCGATGATGCGAAGGGCTGACCAATATTGCTTCGAACCAGCGCGGCATTTTGTGGATGTATTGCGTGTGCACCAGTATTCCATATATCTGTGTAAGTGAATACATAAACACAATATCAACAGCCTTAAAGCCAAATAATACCAATGGAATAAAATAGATGAACCGGTAAAGCGGCTGCAATACTGATGAACGAAATCCGGTTGTTAAATTAAATTCTTCTGAAGAATGATGCGTAACATGAACTGCCCAGAAAAAGCGGCAATAATGATCTACTCTATGTTCAAAATAGAAAGCGAGATCTTCTAAAATAAAAAGCAGAAGCCAGTATAAAATAATATTGGAAGAAAAATCTAAAAAGCGAAATTGAAAAAGTGATGCTAAAATCACGATATATACTGCCCGAAACAAAAGGTCTATACCTCCGTTGAGAATGCACAGGTACATATTCATCAACGTTTCTTTTAATGTGTAATATTTTTTAAAATGAAGATTACTTAAGATTATTTCTGTCCCTATCACCATTATATACAATGGTGTGGTGAATAAAATTAGTAATTGTTCCTTTAGCATGGTTCAAAATTAATTTAAACCGACATAATCTCCTTTTCTTTTGTTTCAAGATGCTTTTCTACGTAGGAAATATAATTATTGGTTATGTCCTGCATCCGATTTTCACCATCTTTGGCCACGTCTTCACTGAGGCCATCTTTTTGGAGTTTTTTTATTTGCTCAATAGCATCCCTGCGTATATTTCGCACCGCTATTTTAGCCTGCTCACCTTCTCCATAACTTTTTTTTACAAATTCTTTTCTTCTTTCTTCTGTAAGAGGTGGCAAAAACAAGCGGATCAAATTGCCATCATTTTGTGGATTAACACCAATGTTTGCTGCGATGATGGCTCTTTCTATTGGCTGAAGCATATTTTTTTCCCACGGTTGAATGGTGAGTGTCCGCGCATCTATAGCACTTAAATTACCCACCTGATCTATAGGTGTAGGATTTCCGTAATAATCTACTACAATTCCATCCAACATTGTAGGATTGGCTTTGCCTGCCCGAATCTTCACCAGTTCTGATTCAAAATGGCTCATTGCTTTTTTCATAGATACAGTGGCCAGGTCTAATATTTCGGAAAGATCGTCTGTCATTTTCTGTAATTTGTTTTAATAATTTACGGTATCGCAATAAGCGTTTGAAAAAGTGCACAAATTTAATGAAAAGACTACGATAAAAATCTAAAAGGAAGAATCCTGCTCAACTGTTTCTCCGGTAAGAGTCAATATTTTATGCGACTTTATTATGGATTCTTTACCTACTGTTGGTTTAGATATAATTTCTTTATGTTTAGGCCGGCTGTAATAAACAAAGCTTACTACTACTATAGCCGCTGCCGAAAGTGCAAGAATCACTATTGTGGTTCCTGTAAAACGTAAAGAATAAGCCAGTGCAATAAAGAGAATATTAGCACCTACACAGGTTAATGAAATCATTTGATGGCTTAAACCGAGGTCTAATAAAAAATGATGAATATGATTTCTGTCGGGGCTAAAAGGAGAGCGACGATTTAAAATACGGATACCCACAACGCGAAGCGTATCAAAAAGTGGTACGATTAAAATTGCAAAACCGATAGCAGGCGCCGAAACTAACGGAACGCCCAATGTGGGATTGGCTGCTACAGAAATAAATTTTATAACGAATATAGAATTGAGAAGCCCTATCAGCAAGGAACCTGTATCGCCCATAAATATTTTTGCGGGGTGGTAGTTATAAATTAAAAAAGCAATGAGGCTTCCGCCAAGAGATAACGACATTACTGCATATAACGTTTGCCCGGTTTTGGCAAAATAAATTCCAAAAATAATGGAGGTAAGTAATCCTAATGAACCGGCAAGCCCATCTACACCATCAATCAGATTAAATGAATTGGTAATAACTACAATAGTAAATAAAGTGAGCAGCACACTTACTGTTTGTGGGAGTTCGTGTACGCCTAAAAACCCATACATATTAGTGATTTGGATGCCGCCAAACTTAATAATTATGCCGGCTGCTACTAATTGGCCAATAAACTTTTTAGAAGCTGAAAGTATTAAAATATCATCTTTGATACCAAGGAAAAAAATGACCATTACAGCGGCAAGAAAATATTGCAGGACGGCAGCCATTGACGGAGGAGCGCCCATTAACGTAGCAATAATAAAACCTGCAAAAATACCTAATCCACCTAAGGTAGGAATTACTTTCTTATGAACTTTTCTTTCGTCCGGTTCGTCAAACAATTTTTTATCTTTAGCAACTTCTATTATTACTGGTATAGAAAAAAAAGTAATCAGAAATGCTAAAGCGCCACTTAATAAGATGTTGTCCATACCTCTGGGTATTTTAAATAGAAATCCTTTTACAAAACACAAACTCAAACATTAGAAGTATATACTCTTAGTGTGAGAAGTCTCTCAAAATAAATTCTTTCAGAGAGAAACAGTTTAGAACCTATATTTTATTATTAAAACTAATATACTAATTAACGCAATTTTTTACTCACTTATTTTGTTCCCCTTTGATTTATCCTATTTTCCTTTTTCAATTTCATAAGATTATTCAGAAATCTTTTCATCAACACTTGCAGCCACAACGGCTTTACTAAGATTTTTCATTGAGTTTTTTCTATTATCGTCATACACAAACCTGTTTTTAAAAATATCTATAGCATTAAAAATTGCTGCTGTAAAAGAAGATGAATCTGCTTTGTTTTTTCCAGATATATCAAAAGCTGTTCCATGATCGGGACTTGTGCGAATGAAATCCAATCCTGCTGTAAAATTAATTCCATCCTGAAGCGCAAGGGATTTAAAAGGAATCAATCCCTGATCGTGATACATAGCCAATACAGCATCAAATCGGTTTTGTAATCCACGGGCAAAAAAAGCGTCAGCGGAATAAGGGCCCATTACCAAAAGATTGTGCTCCCTTGCATCTTTAATAGCAGGCTTTATTATTTCATTTTCCTCTATTCCTATTAATCCTTCATCCCCTGCATGAGGATTTAAAGCTAAAACGGCAATTTTTGGTTTGTCAATACCGAAATCTTTTTTTAATGATGCGTTTAAAATGGCTATTTTACTTAGAATCGCTTCCTTTGTTACATGAGTAGCTATTTCCTTTACGGGTAAATGCTCAGTAACTAATCCCACCCTAAAATCTCCTGCAACCATTAGCATTAATACATCTTTGGCTTCAAAAAATGCTTTAAAATATGGAGTATGGCCTGTAAATGGAAATGAATCGCTATGCACATTTTTTTTATGAATCGGGGAGGTCACCATTGCATTAATTTTTCCATCTTTTAACGCCTGGGTAGCCGCTTCCAGGCTTTTTACAGCATATTTACCACCTGTTTCATTTAATTCACCGGGTATTACCGGTATTTCATCTTCCCAACAATTAAAAATATTAACCTGTTTGTTATTTATTTTATAAAAATCTTTAATATTGTTAAAACTAAAGTTGATATCAGGAATACTTTTCCTGTAAAAATTGATGACTTTGTTACTCGCGAACACAACTGGCGTGCAAAAATCGAGAATGCGCGCGTCAGAAAGTGATTTAATAATAAGCTCGGGACCAATCCCATTGGTATCACCGCATGTAAATCCAATTACAGGTTTTTTATCAATGATTGTTGTATTCAAATGCTTAAAATTAATATAGGTTCGCAAGGTACTAAATTCTAAGCTTTATCCAATACTGTCGTTGTCATAAACGTATCAGATATTATAAAACTATAATCTGTTATTTCCTACATAATTTTCTACAGGCATCCGGTTAGAAATGCTTCTGGCGAGGGTCATTTCATCAGCGTATTCTAGCTCTCCTCCAAAAGCAATACCTCTGGCAATGGTAGTTATTTTTGCCGTGTGGCTTTTCATCTTTTTATCAATGTAATATATAGTAGTGTCGCCCTGTATGTTAGGGCTTAAGGCGAAAATCAATTCTTCAATTTGTTCTTCTTCTACCCGTTTTAATAAAGATTCTATTTCCAGTTGATCGGGGCCAATGCCATCAAGTGGGGAAATAACTCCACCCAGCACATGGTATAGCCCATTATATTGTTGAGTGCTTTCTATAGCAATTACGTCTCTTATCGTTTCCACTACGCAAATAAGGTGCTGTTGGCGGCTGCGATCGGAGCAAATATTACAAAGAGGTTTATCAGAAATATTATGACAGTGTATACAAAAATGGATTTCCTGGCGCATTCTAAAAATAGAATCGCTAAAAGTTTTTACCTCAGTTATGTCCTTTTTTAATAAATGAAGCACTAACCTTAAGGCTGTCTTTTTACCGATACCAGGCAATTTTGCAAATTCATTTACCGCATTTTCTAAAAGTGAGGAAGAAAAGATCATAAGGCAAAATTAGGGGATAAGGATTTATTGTGGAATTGTTTCATTGTTGGCCCGTGAAATCACGCTGCGGCGCATTCCTACGTTATAAAACAATATCCCTTTCGTTATCCCAATCAGCCCTGATACTTAGGGTTTGCGAAATGCTGTAAACCTTTTCAGGCTGTTTTTTATGATCATAATTTCCCGTATCCCAAATTCCATTTTGATTGTCATCGTCCAAAATTCTTAATTCATATTCGCCGGGATTAAAAAGCTTTTGATAAAAAGTAGCCGATGTTAAAGGGAAAGCATTTACAACCACATTATTTGCTAAAAATTGTAAAACAGGATGTTTGAATTTTTCCAGGTTTTTAAAATTAATTTTAATGCTGCCGTATTCCCCTTCTCTTTTTGTTTTGAAAGAAAGGGTATCATTTTTTGCCAAAGCCCTGCCTGAAGTATCTGTAGCAAAATTTTTATCTATTATTAATTTATAGAAACTGTTTTCGACCCAATTATTCCGGATAATTACTTTTTTACGCGTGGTATCTAATGAAGCAATGGTTGAGGGGATAGGATTAAAAAGAGTGTCGGTCATTTTTATGTGTAAACTATCAAAATGCTTTAGTGGCTCCGGGAATTCTAAAGTGAGCGGGGTAAGCAGGTCCTGCGTTTTATTGGTGAGCGAAGTGGTAAATTTTAATTCTTTTTCAGGCTTTTTATTGGTACCGGATGCAGCTTTTGGTGTTTCTTTTTCTTCAACAAATGCGTATAATTTTATAGGTGAAACTTCCTTTGCTACCTTAATTGCACTATCTGCAAAAGCGAAAAGTTGTGTTTTACTGCTATAAATTTTTTGTCCACTCTCATCTTTTAAAGCAAATACGTGATAAGTTCCCCCAGCGAGATTTTGAAATTGAAAATCACCTTTTGTATTTACTCTTGTAATGTATTTGGGCTTCTTTTTGTAAACTGCGGAATCGCTTAGATCATTGTAAAGGAGAACCAATAAAGTAGTATCCACTTTGCCGGTTTCGGCTAATTGTACATTACCTGAAAAAGTGAGTGAATCAAAGTAGTATCCACTTTGCCGGTTTCGGCTAATTGTACATTACCTGAAAAAGTGAGTGAATCAATATAAGAGCCGGTAGAAAAAACATAAGTAAAGTTAGGAAAGGGATTATTCTCATTTACGTCCTGGATAGAATTTCCTAATTGGAAACTATAAGTAGTATTGGGTAGCAATGTATCCCGGATTTTGATCGTTACCTGCTTTAATTTAAAGTCAATATTAGGATTTATTTTTGGCGTGGGTGAAACCAATAAATTTTCCTGTAGATTACTAAGCTGAACGTATTCATCAAAAGTGAGGGTAATTTTATTTGCTTTAAAATGAATAGAATGATTGGGTGGTGTAGAGTTTAATAATTTGGGAGGAATTGTATCACGTGCGCCACCAGTGGGCATTCCAATTTGTGCACAACTACTTCCTATAACAGAAAGGAGATAGAATAAACCCGCTATTGTCCCAAAAAATATTGTGTTACGTATTTTCATTTTAGAAAAGAAGCAAACATAATTGCTTTGTGTGGATATTGATTTTTCTGGTTCCTAAATTAAATTTAAATCTCTTGCTGTTCTTCTTCCAAAATATCGTGTGAAGCAATTTCGAGATGATTGCTTTTTACAAAATTGCACCAACGGCATTCTTCTTTTCCACAACCGGTATAAAAATCATGTGCCTGAATTTTTTCCCAAACTGTTGTAAGCTGCTGCTTCACGGTTTCGATATCTGCCGGCGCTATAAAAATTTTTCTTTTTTGGTAGCCTTTGGTTTTATCGGGTTCTACAAAGTCAAATTCTGAACTTACTACTTTCCAATCTTTACCATCAAGGTTATCAATGAGTATTTTATAAAAAACCGCCTGCCGCCAATAATCGCCGCCATTGGGTTGCGCTTCATTCGGTGGTGAAAGTTTTTTCTTGTTATAATCGCTGTTTACATCACCGGTTTTATAATCTACTACATTCACTTCTTTTCCATTAAATTCTATTTTATCTATTTTTCCTTTTAATGGAATTCCTTTTATCACCACATTTTTTATATTTCTTTCTACAGCAACTATTTTATTGCAGGAATCCATGTAATTATCATAATAATTTGCCAGCACTTTTTCACCGTATTCCATTCTTCTGTCAAAAGCTTCATGTGTAAAATTTTCGCGATGCCGCGCCATGTACCATCTAAAATAACCGACCATGATTTCTTTAGAGGAAAAATTTTGATTTTCATCTTTTTGCATGTCTTCAAAAAGGCGTTGTAACGCGAAATGTATAGCACTGCCGAATTCCAGATTCTCTGATTTTCCTGAAGGAATGCGGATCAGATTTTTATAATAAAAACCAAGCGGGCAATCCAGATAGTTATTGAGAGAAGTAACATTCATTACATATTTATCAAGCAATGAGGTAATAAAATCATGCTCAGATTTTTCGATTTCCGGTGCCCGATTTGTGTAATTCAACACTTCATATTCCATGAGCTCTTCTTCAGCCAAAGCAATGCGTTGAACAGATAGATCATTGGCTTCAATAATTTCTGCGACGAACATGGAGTGCTCTGCTTCTTTTCCGTCTGACTTAAATTTTATAAATGAAATTTGCAGATTTCTTTCAGCCCTGGTAAGCGCTACATAAAATAAGCGGCGCAATTCTTCATCGGCGTTTCCTGATGGCAACGATGAATATAAAGTATCAGGAAATTTATAACCTTCCGATTGCTTTTTCTTCTTCTCCCACAAATAAGCATTGACGCCGGTTATAAAAACATGCTCAAATTCCAACCCTTTTGAACCATGAGCGGTTAACAGGTTTACTCCTTTTTCGCTTCCGGAAACCTGTACCATTGGCAATGGAAGTTTTTCTTTTTCCATCAATTCAATCAAAGAAACTAACTCTTTTAAATTGAGCATTGAATTGCGCGCTGTTTCTTCTTTAATAAAATCAAACAGTGCAGTAAGCACCTGAAGCAAACGGATTTTTTCATCATGCTTCATAATATATCCAAGCACTCCCGCATCAGCAATAATTTTTTCAAAAAGTTGTAGCAGTGTAATATTGGAAACCTCTGCAATTAATCGTTCCATCATTTTACTATAATCTTTTAATAGAGGATTTATTCCTGTATCAAAAAGATCCCTGGCAGGAAAATTAGCTTTTTCGTATAATAATCTTCTTAGCGAAGTAGGTTGTTTGCTATACTTTTTATTATTTACTTCTACCGAAAGTTTCGCGATTTCGATTGGAGGAATTTTATAAAAATCATAATGTAGCATTTCAAAAAGTAATTCATCGCCGCCATAAGGAATGTCGTGCTCAGCAACGAGATAACGTAATATTTGGATGATTTTTTTTGCAAAGGGATCTTCCAGAATATTGATATTTCTTTTAGAAAAAAATGGAATATTTTTCAGTCTTAAATATTTCATCAATTGTTCGCCGTAAATATT
>CAJDUV010000009.1_pt1 | contig 16775 bp, 17 predicted proteins | sample 7391201 | NCBI WGS metagenome assembly CAJDUV01 (sample SAMEA7055680, study PRJEB34461) | soil metagenome | biome: terrestrial ecosystem; feature: Peninsula; material: soil | place: Antarctica | collected 2016 | reverse complement strand
GTGCCGTTTATCGGAATTAAATTAATTGATTTGTTGGTATCGGTTTGGTTTTAATCTAAATATTTGGATAATGCCCTTTACAACTAATAATAAAAATATTTTGATGTTCATCTACTTTGTAAATAAGCCGATGCTCATCAGTTATTCTACGGCTCTAATATCCTTTAAGCTGATGTTTGAGTGGTTCAGGTTTACCTTTCCCTTCAAAAGGACTTCGGCGTATCTCTTTAAGAAGCTCATAAATTTTTTTAAAAATTGCTTTATTGATTATACTCCAATCAAAGAAATCATCAAAAGCTTCCTGTTGAAAAGTAAAATTTCGCTCCATAATTATTGTATTCTTGCTAAAACCATTTCATCTAATTCTGAATCAGAAATTGTAACGAGGTTCCTGTTTTTTTCAACATCCTCAACCGCTTTTTTTAAGCGCACTAAAGATTCTTTGCTTGTTTCGGGTTTTAGCAAATCAAAATCTTCAGATGAATTGATGGTAATTTGTAATTGCCGCGACTCTGAAAATAATTTTTTTATTGCATCTAAAAAATTAGAATTTAAGTCTTCCTGTTTTATAATAAATGTGCTTTCCATAAAAAATCATTTATTCAAATTTAATTCAATTATATGAAACAATATATTCTTCCCGCTATCAGGCTTACACTGGTTTGTATCCTGTTTTTTTGCGGAGCCTACTCTTTACTAATTCTGGCCATTGCGCAAGCAGCGCCGGCTCATGGGAAAGGCGAAACCATTTCAGTAAATGATATAATATTTGGCTACAAATTAATAGGCCAAAAATTTACGGAAGATAAATATTTCAACAGCCGCCCTTCTGCTGCTGATTATAATGCTACTGCTTCCGCAGGAAGTAATAAAGGGCCGTCCGATACTGCATACTTAAATATTTTGCAAAATAGAATTGATAGCTTTTTGGTTCATAATCCGGGAATAAAAAGAGAACAAATTCCTTCAGATTTAATTACCGCATCAGGCAGTGCTTTAGACCCGGATATTTCTGTTGAATCGGCAATCATACAAGTAAAAAGAATTGCATCTGTTAGAAAAATTGCTGAGCAAAAATTAATTCAATTAATAGACGAACATACAGAAAAACCTCTTGCCGGAATTCTGGGACCATCAAAAATTAATGTGTTAAAATTGAATAAGGCATTAGATAATTTAAAATAAGAAATAAAAGTATTAGAGAAGATAAAATGAAAAAGATTTTTTCAATTGCTTCAATACTATTGAGTTTTCAATCAAATGCTCAAGATAGTGCCAGGGAAAATAAACCATCACTTTTCACCATAAGCGGATACGCTGAAATTTATTATGCTTACGATTATAATAAACCGGTCAATGATACAAGACCTTCTTTCATTTACAGCCATAACCGTGTAAATGAGGTAAATCTGAATCTTGGTATTTTGAAAGGCGCTTATAATACTGATTGGGTGCGTGCCAATCTTTCTTTAGCCGCAGGCACATATATGATTGCTAATTATGCGGAGGAACCAGAAGGATTAAGAAATATTTATGAAGCTAATATTGGCATTAAGATTTCCAGGAAGAATAATCTGTGGGTAGATGCAGGCATTATGCCTTCACACGTGGGATGGGAAGGTGCTGAAAGTAAAGATGATTGGACACTAACTAGAAGCATCGCAGCAGAAAATACTCCTTATTTCGAGTCTGGCATAAAAATCAATTATACTTCAAAAAATGAAAAATGGTATTTAAGTGCATTGATCCTTAATGGGTGGCAACGCATTGAACGGCTAAATGGCAATACCACGCCGGCCTTTGGCACACAAATAACCTACAAACCGTCAACTAAATTGACTATTAATAGTAGTACATTTATTGGTAATCATGAGCCCGACAGCGTAAAACAAATGCGTTATTTTCATGACTTTTATTCAATAATTCAGTTAACAGATCAGTTTGGGATTACCGCCGGATTTGACATTGGATGGCAAAAGCGTTTACACTCAAATAAATTAAATAATTGGTTTACGCCTACTATAATTTTGCGTTATACTCCTGATTCAAAATGGGCGATTGCGGCAAGAGGAGAATATTATAATGACCAGCATGAAGTAATTGTACATACGGTAAATAATATTGGAGCAGAAATTTATGGAGCTTCATTGAATATAGACAGATTGATTCATAATAACGTTTTGTGGCGTATTGAAGCAAGGACTTTAAACAGCAAAGATGCAATTTTTCAAAAAAGAAATGAATTGGTTAAAAGTGATGTTTCAATTACCACATCATTTACCTTAAATTTTTAAATGAACGAAAACAACGATAAGAAAAAAAGGGTTCAGCAGTTTTTGGAACTGAGTCAAAAGTCTGAAAGGGGAAGGCTGAAAATATATCTTGGCATGAGTGCCGGTGTGGGAAAGACTTACCGGATGCTACAGGAGGCGCACAATCTTTTAAGAAATGGCGTAAATATTAAAATTGGTTTTGTGGAAACGCATGGAAGAAAAGATACGCAGGAATTGATTGACGGGCTTCCGGTAATTCCGCGCCGGGAAGTTTTTTATAAAGGGAAAAAATTAGAAGAATTAGATGTGCAGGCTATCTTATTATTGCAACCGAAAGTGGTGATCATTGATGAATTGGCGCATACGAATATTCCAGGTAGCAAGAACGAAAAACGCTGGCAGGATGTGCTGGATGTGTTAGATGCAGGCATAGACGTAATATCAGCATTGAATATTCAGCATATAGAAAGCATTCAGGAAGATGTGAGAAAAATTACCGGTATCGAAGTGAAAGAAAGGGTGCCGGATAAAATGCTTCAGGTTGCCGCAGAAGTGGTGAACATTGATTTGCCCGCCGATGAATTGATAACGAGATTGAAGGAAGGAAAGATTTATGATCACGAAAAAGTGCAGCAGGCTTTGCAAAATTTTTTTCAGCCTGATAAAATTTTGCAGCTTCGCGAGCTTGCATTGAAAGAAGTAGCGGGACAGGTAGAAAGAAAGGTTGATTATGAAATAACCGGTAAACAAAATCCTTTTCGCCATGAGCGCTTGCTGGCCTGTATTTCTTCCAATCATTTGATTGCACAGCGAATCATACGCAAAACTGCAAGGCTTGCTTCTTACTACAATAGCCAGTGGTACGTTTTGTATGTACAAACTGCAAAAGAATCACCTGATAAAATTCCTTTAGCTTCACAAAGGCATTTAATTAATAATTTTAAAAACGCGACAGAATTGGGCGGGGAAGTGATACAAAAAAAATCAAAAAAAATCGCATTGGCAATAATAGAAACAGTGGAGGAAAAAAATATTACAACCATTTGTATAGGCAAGCCTCATCTCAGTTTTTTTCAAATTATTTTAAGAACCAATGTATTTAACCAATTATTAAAAAAACTTTCTAAAGATAATATTGATCTTGTTATTTTATCCTGATGGCATTAAGCGTAAAAAATAAAATCCGGTTGGGAACAATGTTTCTATTTCTGCTGTTATTAGTAACCAGCGGGGTGGGGATTTATTATATCGCCAAATTGAAAGGCGATGCAGAAGCCATTTTGCGGGATAATTATGAAAGCCTCATTTATTCGCATCAAATGCAGCAGCAATTGGACGAGCTTCATTTCAATTTCGATTCGTCTATCGTTAAGTTTGAAAAGGCATTGAATCAGGAACGGGGAGATATAACAGAACCAGGGGAAAAAGAAGCAGTAGATTCCCTGGAAATTTATTTTGCTAAAATTAAATCCGGTGATACTACTCAGGAGAACACCCGCGCTCTGGAAAGCCAAATCATGAGAATTCTTGCTTTGAATGTAAAAGCCATCGAATTGAAAAATGATAAAGCCAACTCTACGGCAGAGAAAGCCCTTATGTATATTACAGCATTGGCCGCAATTGTTTTTCTGATCTCATTTACTTTTGTCGTCAATTTCCCATCTGTACTTACCAATCTACTTTTGTCGTCAATTTCCCATCTGTACTTACCAATCCTATAAGAGCGTTTTCTGAAGCGATAAAACAAATCGCCAATAAAAACTACAGGCATCGGATCCATATTGACAATAAAGATGAATTTGGAGAGTTAGCCGATTCCTTTAATGAAATGGCGGAGCGGCTGGAATATTTTGAAAGCAGCAGCCTGAATAAATTAATGTTTGAAAAGAACCGCGCGGAAGCGGTTATCAACAGCCTCAAAGACGCAAGCATTGGAATAGATAAAGACAATAAAATCCTTTTTGCCAATTACCAGGCGCTGCAATTATTGGGTTTAAAACAAGAAGAAATTGTGGGCAAATCCACTTCGGAAATCAGCCAAAGAAATGACCTGTTCCGGTATTTAATTGGAAATGACACTTCAGCCCCTTTTAAAATTGTGATGGAAAACAGGGAGAATTATTTTATAAAAGAAATTACAGAAGTGCCGCAGAGCGAAGTAAATAATAAAGTGATTGTGCTTAAAAATATCACTTCATTTAAAGAGTTGGACGTGGCAAAAACCAATTTCATCGCTACCATTTCCCACGAATTGAAAACCCCATTATCTTCTTCAGATTTTAGTTTGAAATTACTCGGCGATAAACGCACCGGTGTTTTATCCGCACCACAAAAAGAATTGATTGAAAACCTTAAACAGGATAACCAACGCATGTTGAAAATATTGAGCGAGCTGCTAAATATGTCGCAGGTGGAAGCAGGGCGTATTCAATTAAATATCCAATCGGCAGACCCTGTTCAGATAATTTCAAAAGCGTTGGAAACCGTAATGGTTACTGCAAAAGGAAAAGGCATTCGTATAAAAGATGTCTCAGAAAAAAATTTGCCTTTGATAAAAGCTGATGCGGAAAAAACTACCTGGGTGTTGAATAATTTTTTAACCAACGCGATAAAATATTCAACCGTTGATAGTGTGATAGAAATCTCCGCAAAGCAACAAAACAGCGTTGTGGTTTTTTCTGTGAAAGACCCGGGGCCCGGTATTGGGCATGAACACCACGACAGGATATTTGAAAGATACTTCCAGGTTCCCGGCGCAAAGGAGAAAGGAACCGGATTGGGATTGGGAATTTCAAAAGAATTTATTGAGGCGCAGAAGGGTAAAATTTGGGTTGAAAGTGAAATAGGAGAGGGGGCAACTTTTTATTTTGAATTGCCATGTAGCGAAGGGTATCAGGTGTAAAGTTTTGGGGTATCAAAAGTAAAGATCATAAAAAATATCAACGAGGGGATTTTAAACAGATCCCTTTATTCAAAAAGATCCATTACTATCCTTTTCTTCAATATCAACCCAACAATGAAACGACTCAACGATTTATTTATAGATCCTTCCTTTTGAACTTCTTCAGCGAAATCATCAACGGAAAAATGATCCAAATAAATAATCCTAAAAATGAAAGAAGAATACCAGTGCTATTGCCAAAGAATTCGCGGAAGATGGCGCCGGTATAGCCCATCAATGCAGAGATATCCATTTGTAAAAGAATCTGGATACGACTAAGGTCTATGGGATTTAAAAAGCTTAACAGCACCATTATTTTTTCCAATGGATAATCCTGAAACTGGAATAAAAGGAATAAAACCAATGCATCAAATATCAATGAAAGATAGAGCCATAGCAGAATAGAAAGACCGATTCCTTTGGCCTTATCGCGCGTGAGGCCCGCAGCCAGCATGGCAATGCTTACAAAAACTACTGTTAAGAAAAGCCCCATCGCAATCATCGTTAATCCTGTTGCATCTGCATGATAAAACAGAATAGGAATTCCTGCGCCAATAAAAAAAGCGAACGATAAGGAGGATGCCAATCCTGAAAAAATACTTAACCAAATGGTTTTTCTTTTTAGCGGTTGGCTTACCAGCAATTCAATAAATTCTGAACTATTATAAATATAAATTGTAGAAAAAATAATACAGATCAAAGGAACAATGATAAGTATGATATTTAATAGACTGAGCAATCCCTTTGCAGGATTATTTTCAAGATTAAAAACACTCAGCGATATTACGAGTAATAAAAAAGTATAGATCAATACGATTTTATTCTGGACAATATCAACGATCACATATTTTAGTAGTTTTTTCATACTTCTGCTTCTTGTGCGAACATTATTTTTGCAATTGCTTTAGATAATTTTTCTTCTCCGGTTTCTTCTCTCAGTGCAGAAAGTTTTTTATGGAACAATAACTTTCCTTCCTGCATATAAAATACTTCGGTTATTAAATCGTCGAGTTCGCTCAATATGTGCGAAGTGATGAGAATCAATTTGCCATTCTGTTTTTCTTTAATTATTTTTTGTTTTAGCTTTTCTGACGAAAGAGGATCAAGCCCCGCAGTGGGTTCGTCAAGAATTAAAACTTCAGGATCAAACATGAAAGCCAACGACCCGCTCACTTTCTGAGTAGTGCCGCCAGAAAGTGTACGCATCTTTTTTTGCAATATATTTTTCAAGCCAAAACTTTTAACGAGTTCTTCGTCAGGTTTTTTATTACTTCCTTTCCTGATGTCTTTCATCATTTCAATAATTTGGGCGATCGTCATATTCTCAGGATAGCGACCAATCTGTGGCATGTAACCAATCTGGCTGCGGTACATCCATTTGTTAGTAATGAGTTCACCATTAAAATGAATAGTACCGCTGTCTGGTACTACCATTCCCAACAACGATTTTATTAATGTTGTTTTTCCACAACCATTAGGTCCCAGCAAAGCAATGCATTCTCCTTTAGAAAATGTAACGGATACATTGTCCAATGCTTTTAATTTTCCGAATTTTTTGGTAATATTTTTTGCTATAATCATAGTGGTAGTGGTCTCATTAGAGGTGTTTCATCTTTTAATTGTTCGGGCGTTATTCCGGGTAATATTTTTTCACTTTTATCCAATAAGGAAACAATCAGGCTTCTGAAAAGCATAAGGGCAGCCGGATTGCTGTCTATAATCATTGAATACAAACTTACAGGATGATAAGGTATATCTCCAATGTTATCACGGTTTATATCATAGCCTTCATATTTATCCCAAAAATTTCCATTAAAAGTATTGAGCACGAGTGAGCCATTGGTGCCGATGTCGAAAGTGTTTCCTGTAAAATTATTTTTATAGAAAGCGTTGTTGTCGCTACTCGCTGAGATCTTTACTGCCCATCCGTTATTAGAAAAAGAATTTTTATATAAATTGATCCTGCTGCAACCTTCCATTTCAATACCGACTGTATTTTTATTAAAATGATTTCCTGAAATATCGCTGTCGGTAATTTCCTTTAATAAAATTCCGTACGCCGCACCGCCCCAGTTATTCAGAAAATAATTATTATACATGTGAATAAAATGGGTGTACATCACTGCTACTCCAGATGCATTTTCTTCAAATACGTTTCCGATATAAGTATCATGATGCGAGAACATAAAATGTATTCCGTAGCGTACATTTTTGATGCTGATGTTTCTCCATATTAAGGAATTGGTTACGAATTCAAAATAAAGCCCATCACGGTGCCCGGTTATTTTATTGCCGATAATAAGCAGGCTGTCGGAGCGCCAGCAATTAATGCCATTTCCACTTTGTACTTCTTCTTTTCCATAAGCCCTCAACGAATTATTTTTTATCGTGCAACTTTTACTGTTTTGAACATAAATACCAAAATTGGTGTCATCTAAAATATTATTGATCACAGAAATGTGATAACTATCGAAAACCATTATAGCTCCAATGTCTTTTATGTCCGACCTTCCGGTATGTTGTAATTTGAAACCATCAATTGTTGCATTACTGGTTTTTATAGAAATAATCCCATATTTCCCTTCACCATCAAGTACCGGAAAATTGACTCCTTTTAATACAATTGATTTCTGAATAATGATGCCACCTTCTTTATAAACTCCCGCATCGACTAAAATAGTATCTCCGTTCTCAGCAATATCAACCGCTTTTTGTATGGTTTGAAATTGCCTGTTTTTTCCAACAGGAATCGTTTTTCCTTCCACAGATATTGCACCGAAAAGAAACAGGAATAGGCATATTATATTTACGATCTTCTGCATTATTTTTCGTTTACCAAAGCAACCCAGGTAATGGTTTCTCCTTTAATGTTTTTCATGGCTTCCTTCAACTTATTTACATTATCAAAACTGGCAACATTGCCTCCCATGGGCGAATGCAGTTCATTGCTTTTTAAAAGAAAGGCTTTTTTTGCATCAATAAAATTATGCGGCTCATCGAAATTGACCAGCCAGGTTTCTTTAATGTCATTATTATTAATGGTATTCGCTTTCATAAATCCGAGCACGCAATGCATATCATCAAACTTATAAACCTTTCCTTTTTTAGTAATTATTTCTGCACCAAAGCGGTTGTCGGCAATGCTCATTTTACAAAAGCTGCAAGCATCTGCTCCAAGTTTAATTGGCTGTGGCCCTGTGTTGCAGGATATGAATGCAAACATTAAAAATAATGAAAGTGCCGCAACGACTTTATTTATGGTAGTCATAACCTGATTTTTTTTGCGTTTAAATTGAAAAATTACAGCAGTTAATAAAGATAAACCTACGCCAATAAAAATCCATCCTCCGATATCAGGAATAGAATAAACTCCAAAATTCAATAATTGTTTATATCCTATTAATGGCGGCTGATAGGCCATTCCAGGAATTTGTATCGCGGCGTTAGGGTCTAGTTCGTGTCCATAATTAAATTCCCATCTCCAGAAATCTATCATAGCTATTATCCCGAAAAGCAAAAACGCAGAAAAAAGAAACGGAAGCCATTTTCTTTTGTTAAGAAGCGCAACGAGGAAACACATTGCAGCGAAGAAACCGATGATATAGGGAAGAACAGTAAACTCTACGAAATCATTCGTATGCAAAGTTTTCATTCCGATATAATGATTTAGCCCGTTGATAATATCAACATTACCTGCTAATTTGTGAGGATGCATTTTCAGTATCAATCCCTCAGGGTATTGAGGTGCATTAAACTGTATTTGCCAAAGAGGTACAACCAGAACTATGAGTAGCGCAACGCCACAAAAAAAGGTGATAATTCTTGCAAGTTTTGTTAATTTAATATCTTTCATGATCTAAAATTTAAAAGAAGGGAGCCGGGAACTCTGATAGGAAGCTTCCAATTAATAGAAATTCTACGGTTATTTTTATTATTTTTTTGCCGGAGGCAGCAGCACACCATCTAACATATAGATCACTCCGTTGGAGGCAGAAACTGTTCCAATAATAGTAGCTGAATTATTTAAAATCGTTTTTCCGTCTTTTACTGTTACTGTTACATTATCTCCGTTTACCATTCCAAGCGTTTGCCCGTTTGTTAATGATTCCGGTTTTAATGCAGACATAAATACATGATATTGGAGAATATTCTGCAAATCCTCTTTTTTATTATCTTTCATTAATCCTGCCACTGTACCTGCAGGTAATTTATTAAAAGCTTCATTGGTGGGTGCAAATACAGTGAACGGCCCTGCATTTGAAAGAGAAGTTACCAGATCTGCTTGTTTTAACGCAGCAACAAGTGTTGTAAAATCTGGTGAACTCATCGCTACTTTTACCACATCTTTAGCTGAAGTGGTATCCTTTACATTTTCCTGTCCACCTGCAACTGTTGCGGCATCAGTAGTCGTGGAGGTAGCATCTTTGTTGGTATTTGCTCCCTGGTTGCATGAAATCATTAACGGAATCATCATTATTGAAAATAATCTGACTAAAGGTTTCATTTTTGAAATATTTTTATGAGTAATGAAAGTAATCTGTGAATTAGAAACAAACAGGCCGCAAACGGCCTGTTTGTTTTTATAAATTTATTTTTTCAAGAGAGAATCTGCAGCATCAGAGTTTTTACCAAGACTAAAGGATATAGGAACATTCGAGCCTTTTGGAGAAACTCTTAAATATCCCTGCATTTCCTGGTGTAGTGCACTACAGAAATCTGTACAATAGAAAGGATAAATACCTGCTCTGTCAGGTATCCATTTCAAGGTTTGTGTTTCACCAGGTAATACCAGTAACTCTGCATTGTTTATTCCTTTCACTGCGAAGCCATGTGGTACATCCCAATCCTGCTCCAGGTTGGTGAGATGGAAATAAACCTCATCACCCACTTTTACACCTTCTATGTTATCTGGTGAAAAGTGAGAGCGTATCATAGTCATATAAACATCAACCCTGGTTCCTTTACGAACTACTTTGGAATTTTTTTCTCCCATAGTTACATACGGATGTTTATTATCTTCTAACTTGTATATTTTCAAAGAATTCTTAGAGATCAATTCTGCCGGAGCAGCTTGCCCATAATGGGGTTCCCCAATACTCGGATAGTCAGACAACAATTTCATCTTATCCCCGGAGATATCAAATAGTTGAGTCGCTTGTGCAAGTTCCGGTCCTGTTGGTAAATACCTGTCTTTGGTAATTTTATTATAGGATATTAAATATTTCCCGTAAGGTTTTTTAGTATCGCCGCCAGGAATCATAAGATGTCCCGGAGAATAATAAGATGGGTGCCTGTCCAATACCTTTAAATCTTTGAGGCTCCATTTTACAATTTCTGATGAAATAAACATAGTGGTATATGCATTTCCTTTGCCGTCAAACTCTGTATGCAATGGACCTAAGCCTGGTTTTTTCACTTCACCATGTAAAGCTGCTTCATATTTGATTACAGGGATTCCTTCGTAAGTTCCATCAAAGGTTTTGTTAGCAATGGCCTGTTGAATTTTACTGAAGGCAAATACCGGTATCAGGGCTGCAAGCTTACCGCTTCCTACGATGTATTCTCCTGTAGGATCTACATCGCAACCATGTGGTGATTTAGGGCAAGGAATCATGTAAACGATATCCGGGAAATCTTTTACATCCAGAATTGTGGTTTCTGTTTCCATTTTTGAAGTACCGGTATGAGTGGACTGATCGTAAATATTATGTGCATATTTTACGGTTTGTTTTCTTCCTTTTCCTTCTTTTATATACTCTGCTGCTTTTTTCCAGTTTACAGCAAGGATATAATCTTTGTCAAATTTTGATGCATTCACTTCCAATAAAGTGTGTGCCTGCTCCGAATTATAGCAGGTGAAGAAAAACCATCCGCTGCTTGGTCCTTTACCACTATGACTTAAATCGAAATCCATACCAGGTAATAAAAGCTGAAAAGCAAGTTTCATTTCACCATCCTTTGGATCTACACTGATAAAACTAATAGTGCCTTTAAAATTTTTCTTGTAAGTATCAATGGGAACATCACCGTTTTGATCATCCATCGGAACACTGAATCGTGTACCAGCTACTACATATTCTGTATTTTCAGTAATGAACGGCGAGGAATGATTTCCGGCACTGTTGGGTATTTCAATGACTTCTGCAGTGTGAAAAGTTTTAAGATCAATGCGGGCTATGCGTGGTGTATTGTTGGCATTCGCAAATAACCAACGCCCATCAATTTCGCCATTTGTCTGTGAAAGTTCAAGGTGATGCTGATCGTCCCAGGGCACTTCTCCATGTGAAGTATTCAACATTGGTTTGGTTTCTTCGCTATAGCCCCAGCCATCCTGTGGATCGAGTGAAAATACAGGAATTACACGGAGTAACCGGCCAGAGGGAATTCCGTAAACGCTTACCTGGCCGCTGAAACCGCCAGAAACAAAGTTGTATAATTCATCGTATTTGCCTGGGGGCACATACACCCTGGATGCTGCATCGGAGCCTGTTGCGTCACCCGCGTTTTTTGGCTTGCAGCCAGCAAAGCTTAATAAAAGCAATACCGCTGAAAGTGATAAAATTGGAAAAAGAATCTTCTTCATAAATTGTAATATTAATTGAGGAAATAAAAGAAACTATTTAAAAAGTAAAGAGCAAACTTTTGGTGATCTAATGAAAAATGAATTTCAATAGTCAGGAAAATTTATAAAAGAGTTTGGTAATAAACCAGGAATAAATAAATTATACCTGGTTAGGATCGAAACAATGAATACTATTTTACGCCGTCGTTTTTCCGCATAAATTCAAGGATGTCACGCGCATCAGTATCGCTTAAATTTTGATTGGGCATACGCACCATACAAATTTCCAGCATGGCCTGTGCTTTCGGGTCTTTATCAATCATTTCGTCTGTATTGGTCATAAAATTCATGATCCATTCTGGTTTGTGGCGGCTTGTAACTCCGTGCCATCCAGGGCCTACTAATCTTTCATCGGTCATTTTATGGCAGGATTCACATTTTAATTCTGCGATTTTTTGACCACTTGCAGCCATAGCTGCATCAAGTTTATCACCAACCTTTACATCATGGAATTTTCCTTCACCACGATTAGGATCGTAAGTGGGATTGCCGTTTTCTGTTTTTGCTTCTGTTGTTTCATGCTCTGTGGTTTCATGATTTTCTTTATTACCCCCCGATCCACCGCAGGCGGCAAAAAAGAAGGCTAAAGAACAAACGATGATCATTTTTTTCATAAATGGTAAATTTGGTTTTTTTACTTTGCAATATTACAAGTTCAAAATACTACATTTTATGATGACGATCATAAAATTTAAAATATTTCAATGATTGGTATCATATACCATACCACAAAAGGAAATAGCCAACAATGATAAACTTATTTTAGTTTTGACTGAATTTCTTTTCTCATAGCTTATGAATAAATATACTTTTAGAACAGTGCTGTGGATAAGGGTGGCACTTATTAATTTTTGTATAGTGGCCCTGGCAGGCGTTACTTTAAGGTATAAAATTAATTTCCCTTTGCCTGCTGTAAATCAAAAGCATCTGCTTTATGGTCATTCTAACTTTGCTTTTGCAGGCTGGGTAGCGCTTGTACTTATGGCATTAATGGTTAGTTATCTTCAGCAGCAAAATGTAATTACTAATTATAGAAAATACCATTGGGTATTATTTGCTGATTGTATTGCCGCGTACGGAATGTTCATTTCGTTTATTATTGAAAGTTATGGAATGTATTCTATTACTTTTTCCTGCCTATCTATTTTGATTTCGTACTTTTTTATTTGTTTTTTGTGGCGCGATCTGAATAAAGTGGAAGATAAATCTTATGCGATTAAATGGCTGAAAGCTGCCCTGGCACTGTGGGCTATTTCCTCTTTAGGTGCCCTTGCGCTTGGTTATTTAATGATCAATCACATCATGGTGCAGGATTATTATTTTGAAGCATTGTATTTTTTCCTGCATTTCCAGTACAACGGATGGTTTCTGTTTGCGTGTTTTGGGTTATTGTTTTTCCAGTTGTTTCGCTCCGGTTTTTTGCCTTCAGTTTCTATAAGTAAAAAACTATTTATAATAATGGTGATTACTGTGGCACCCACCTATTTACTTTCCATACTTTGGCTAAAATTACCGAGGCCTGTGCATATAATTGCTGACATTTCAGGAATACTACAACTTATTGTTTTAATTTATTTTATCAGGTTATTTTCTCTAGTTAAAAAGCGTGTTCCCCGCCAATTTTCTAAAACAACAACGTATTTATGGTTTATGGCTTCTGTTGCCTTCATATTAAAGATCATTTTGCAGATGCTTTCAATTGTACCATTTCTAAGCAATTTCGCATTTGGCTACAGGCCGGTGGTAATAGGATATTTGCATTTATCATTTTTAGGAATTATCAGTCTTTTTATCCTGGGATATTTAAATCAATTATTAAGAACTCAAAATCGTCATTTGGACGGCGGCGGATTAATTCTGTTTGTTTCAGGTTTTTTAATACAGGAAATTGTTTTAATGTGCCAGGGGCTTGAAGCGATAGAAGTGCAACCTTTGCCTTATGCCAACATTATTTTATTCGCATCTGCTCTTTTAATGGCGGTAGGATTGATATGGACCACAATAGGGATCAGGAAGAAGGGAAAAATGATTACTAAGTATACACCATGAGTAAAGGTTTTATTAGAGAACAAATAAAAATTTATCAGTTTTTAAACTCAATTTGCTATTTCGGCTAAAGGCTATTAATCAAAGTTTCCTCTCATTACACAGCCAATAAAATGGCAACGTAATGGCAAACAGCCGCCGCCAACACAAAGAAATGCCAAACGGCATGATTGTAAGGATATTTTTCCCATAGATAAAAAATTACACCCAAAAGATACAGCGCGCCTCCAATAAGAATCATAATCATTACCTCCGAAGGAATGTTTATAAAAAAGGTGCGGCCACCCACTATCATAATACATCCCATAGCTATGTAAATAATAGTGGACAAAATATTCCAGCGCCCGGTAAAAAAGATTTTGAAAACGATTCCGATTGCTGTAAGTCCCCACAATATTGCTAACAACGCAATGCCAAATGAATTGTCCATGTAGATTAACAGAAAAGGAGTGTAGGTGCCGGCAATCAGAAAATAAATACTGATGTGGTCAAGTATTTCCAATACCCGCTTGACCTGGGCATGTTGAAAACCATGGTACAAAGTAGAGAAAGTAAAAAGTTGTAAAAAACAGAATCCGTAAATAGCGGCACCAATGACGCCGGGAGTATTATTGCTTTTGATGGCAAATGCTATTAGAATGGGGATACTTACAATGCCGAAGATAATGCCAAAGCCATGTATAATACTATTTACCAGCTCTTGCTGAATTCGAGGATTGGGATACTGATTGTGCATTTAATATAATTTGAGGGACACGCGGGTTTAAATTTTTGTAAAGTTACAATTATCGTTGCCGGCGTTTTATTTGGTTAATAAAGATTGCCCACCTTTTCTTATTTCCTGATTCGTAATAACTGTTTTAACCTTAGTAGGAAAGCTTTGAAATAAATACAGATATAAACCTTATTACCTTCACTGTTAAGCCTGCCATAATAAAGGGATAAGGTTTGGATAAACTATATATCTGAGTTATCATCTAAGGTTAACAACCCAAAAACCGGATTCTACAGAATTTATCGAAGAAAATTTTTTTTTTGAAAACAGCATTTAATATTTGAAGATGAGCCAAATCATTTTTTAGAACGATTTTGCTCATATTCTAACAGCTTTCTTTTCTTTAATTTTACATTTCATATTTATTTTTAACTAAAGAATTATTTTATGAAAAATATATTAGTCGCTGTCGATTTTTCAGATGCTTCCACTAATGCCTTAAGTTATGCGGCTTTTCTTGCCAATGTGTTTAATACAGGGTTGTTATTGGTTCATGCATATTCAGGCACCTCATATATTGAAGATAACCCTGATACCAGGGTTTATGAATCCGTGAAGGAATTGGAAGCTGCGAACGAAAAATTATTAAAAAAAGAAATAGACGGAATTGCCAGAAAGTTTACTGTTAAAGTCAGAGGCGTAGTAATGAAAGGCAATCCTGTAAATGTGATAAAGGATGTTGCTGAAAAAAATGATTCAGAAATTATTGTTATGGGTATGAAAGGCAAAGGTGAAAGTAATTCAATCTTTGGAAGCACAGCGATTTCGATGATTGATAAAACTCCAATTCCTCTATTAATAATACCTCAAAATGCCGGTTATCAAACTATTGAAACGATCACCCTGGCTTCTGATTTTAATGATGAAGAATTATTGAGCCATTTTACGCTTCTTGACCAATTTATAACGAAATATGATCCATTTATCCAGATATTGAATGTTCAGAAAAAAGATTCCGAGCTGACTGCGGAGATGATAGCCGGGAAAATGAGAACGGGTTTGATCTGGGATAAATACAACCATTCATTTAATATAATTGAGCGTGACAACATAGAAGATGGCATTGATCAATTCTTAGAAAAGCACCCAACAAATATTCTGGTAATGGTAGCGCGGAAGAGAAATTTTGTTGATAAAATTTTGGGGATTTCCCACACTAAAAAAATGACTCGCCAAATAAAAATTCCTTTACTGGTTTTGCATGAGGAATAAATAATTATACTGCGAAAGAATAAAACAGCGAGTGATTTGGCAATCAAAAATTCTCTCATCGGGCGTTTCATTCGCGCAACCTTTTTAGCTGGCCAACGAAGTGTTATACTGCTCAAAGAGGCAAAACAGTGAATCATTTAGTTTTAGAAAACTTACTAATTTATTCCTTCCACAGTGTAAAACCTTAGTAGAACGGATAATTCATTATTGCAGTCAACATTGTTACCTTCAATCAATATAAGGATCTTCCAACCTTTTTAATAAGATGAGATAAGGTATTAATGGCAACATTTTTTTTTAGATAATTTTTCCTACGAAAGTCAAAAGCAATAATCCTTATAGATATATAAATGCGGAAAAACAGTGAATTATTTAGGCTGAAAAAAATCACTAATTTAATTTTTTTAGAATATTAAGATCTGACAACTTTTCAATAGTTGTCAAATCTAGGTCGAGTGGTTTTCATTCATGCAGTCCATTTCATCTCACGATAGATGGAAGAGGTTTGTATTAATATTTAAAATGCGGTTTCCTTTTTAAAAGATCAATTTCTAAAAATTTATCTTTTATCAGTGCGAGGCTAAAAGCAGCAGCCGAAGCGGCAAAAACTGACGCATCAAGAGGCGCTTTAATTCCTTTGGTAAAAGTCATTGCGAGAGCAAAGACCAATAAAAGCCAACCACTTAATTTGGCAATTAAAGATGTTTTGAATCCGATAATCAAACAAATTCCAAAAATGATTTCCAGAAAGGTTGCTGCGCCGGCAATTAAAAAAATAAGAGATGGAGGAATTATTGGGTTTAATGATTGTGTGTAAGAAACAAAACTATCCCAATTGCCCCACGCTGAAACTTCTTTACTCCATATTCCAAAACGATCGGCTACTGCCGAAAGGAACCCAAAGCC
>CAJDUV010000006.1_pt1 | contig 17440 bp, 15 predicted proteins | sample 7391201 | NCBI WGS metagenome assembly CAJDUV01 (sample SAMEA7055680, study PRJEB34461) | soil metagenome | biome: terrestrial ecosystem; feature: Peninsula; material: soil | place: Antarctica | collected 2016 | reverse complement strand
ATCCATTCAACTCCTTTATTTATTTTTGTTTCATGTCTAACAAAGAAAAATTTCACCATCAACTAGAAAAATTAATTGCAAATGCGCTTAAGGAAGACGTTGGCGATGGCGACCACTCAACACTTGCGGTCATTGATGATGGCGTAAAAGGGAAAGCCATTCTTAAAATAAAAGATGAAGGAATTTTAGCAGGAGTGGATGTTGCCGGAAAAATATTTTCTTTTGTGGAACCGGCATCTGTTTTAAAAAAATTAAAAAACGATGGAGAAGAAATTCATTTTGGAGAAATAGCTTTTGAAGTAGATGCAAGTATTCATACCATTCTTACCTGTGAAAGGCTTGTACTTAATTGTATGCAGCGAATGAGTGGTATTGCCACTCTTACAAAAAAATATACCGATCAATTAAAAGGATATTCAACTAAATTATTAGACACAAGAAAGACAACTCCTAATTTTCGCCTTTTAGAAAAAGAAGCGGTACGAATTGGCGGTGGCGTGAATCATCGTTTTGGTTTGTATGATATGATTATGCTGAAAGATAACCATATTGATTATTGTGGAGGTATTGAAAAGGCCATCGAAAAAGCATGGCAATACGTGCAGAAAAAAAAACCGGAATTAAAAATAGAAGTGGAGGCCAGGAACATTAACGATGTGAAAAAAATAATGAAAACAGGGAAAGTAAACAGGATCATGCTGGATAATTTTACACCGGAAAATATAATTGCAGCATTAAAAATAATAAATGGAAAATATGAAACAGAAGCGAGCGGTGGAATTACTTTAGATAACATCCAATCATATGCCGCTACAGGCGTAGATTTTATTTCAAGTGGCGCTATCATCCACCAGGCAAAAAGTTTAGACCTTAGTTTAAAAGCCGAAATAAATAAATAATATGGCAAAGAAAAAATTGAATAATAATGGCGGCATCGTTTATTCCACTGCCTCTGATTTTACTTATTCTGAAGAAAAAGAAGACATTGAAATGCTGCCTCCTCACGAACAATTATTAAAAATAAAATTAGACAAAAAACATCGTGGTGGCAAAGTGGTAACATTAATTTACGGATTTGCCTCGAATGAAGAAGAGATTGAAAATTTATCCAAACAATTAAAAACTTTTTGCGGTTCGGGAGGCTCGGCAAAAAATGCAGAAATCATTATACAAGGCGACCATCGGGATAAAATTTTTCAGTGGCTTATAAAAAAAGGATTTTCAAGAGCAGAAAAAGTATAATACTAATTCCCGGGACTTACCGTGAAGCATCTTTAGATACCTGATGTTGAGGCAAGAGAGCCATTGGGAGACTTTATGCTTACACGATCTCCTGGCCTGAAAACTAATAATTTCTATAATATAAACTATTTACAGATAATGAAAAATTAACTTTAAATTTGTTTGGATAAGTATCAATGGTTTTAATAACTTTATCATTAACCTCAAGAACCATGATCTCTAAAATATCCGAAGGAGTAACCATTAGTGTTGAAACTTTTTATCAACCTGAATACAGCAATCCAATAAGCGGGGAGTTTATGTTTGCATATCGGATTACCCTTGAAAATAACAATCCATTTCCTATTCAATTATTAAGAAGGCATTGGTATATTTTTGACAGCAATTCTGAACAACGCGAAGTGGAAGGGGAAGGCGTGATAGGGATACAACCTAAAATAAATCCTTCAGAAAAATACCAATATGTAAGTGGCTGCAATTTAAAAAGCGAAATGGGCAAAATGCATGGGATGTATTTTATGGAAAATTGCCACAACAAACAAACCTTTATTATTAATATTCCTGCTTTTGAAATGTGGGTACCTTTTAAATTGAATTAGCTCCTCGGTTTGTATTTAGATAAGCTGTAAATGTCTCTGGGATTCATTCTCATCAATTCATCTGGTTTTGTTTCCGGAAATTTTTCCATATACTTTCTTACGATCTGTAATCCTGAAAAGGTTCCTAAATTTCCCGGAGCTTCTTCACCTAATTCCTGTGTTTTAGGACTTTCTCCAATATAATTTTTTACGATATTCTGCTCTGCATTATTCAGCAGGTCATTATTTAGAAAGAAATCCCATATCACCGCTTCGTTTTTATATACTTCTTTCATTTGTTTTTGGGTATAGCCAATACATATATAATCGGGTGTATAGGGTAAAAACAGTGTCAGTAAATACAATCTCCTTCCTCTCGAAACCATTTGTTCAACAAGTGGTTTACCATCGCTTTTATCATGGTACATGTCATCAATAATATTCCTCATACAATTAACCGGAATATGACCGGCATCAAAATTATTCGCCAGGTAATCGGGGTATTGCTCTTGTCCTTGCAGGCTTTTGTAAAACGAGAAATTACTTCCAAGATGAAGTTGCAACCCTATCCCAAACCCTTCCGGAGTAAGAATATCACCTTGTGTTCCGAATGAAGTTTCAAAATTAGCATTGATTGGGCCAATAAAAGTGATGATAGATTGTGGTATAGGATATTGAGGAAAATAGTATTTTACAAATTGCAGGCCTTGTTTTATTTCGTCGGTTTCTTTTTTAAAATTTTTATATTGAAGGTCCGATGAATCTTTAATAGGTTGGTAATCGTGAATAAACATGCGGATCGCTTTATCCTGCGCATTTCCCGGTATCAGCAAACTATCCATATCCAATCCTAAAATACTTTCCACAAAATCAGAAGTGAAATGGGGATATTTTTGTTGAATAGATTGAATAGATTCGGCAACTTTATTAGTATCTATTGAAAAAAAATCCTGTTCAAATCTCTTCGTTTCAATATTTATTTTTATAGAAGAAACATCAGGTACCTTTTTTTTATTGTTGCAGGAAAGTAAAGCGATTGGGCAAATTATAATGATAAAAAACTTCTTCATCCAACAAATAAAAGACAATTATTTGAATTGTAGAATTGTTGAATTGTTATATTGTTGCATTATCAAATTGCTTTATTGTCTTCGCGGGAAGAAATGGCAATGTTCCCAATTCGGGCGTTGCTCTGTAAAAGAGAGTAACAGTATATGTGTGATTGTATTATGGTGGCACTGATTTTAAAACAGTTCTTCACTCCACCTTTTATTTCAAAGATAATCTTAGAATTTTCCTTATCTAATGAAGCCATCAGCAAATCGCCACTTTTTACATTCATATTTAATATTTCTTCCGCCAGAGGATCTTCCAGATACTTTTGAATGGCCCTGTGCAAAGGACGTGCACCAAATTGTGCATCAAATCCTTTATCTGAGATAAATTTCTTCGCTTCCTCGGTGAGTTCCAGTGTCAACCCAAGATTATCGAGCCTTTTGGTAACTCCTTTCATTAAAATATCTATAATAGAAAAAATATTTTCTTCAGAAAGGTGATTGAAAATCACTACATCATCTACCCTGTTTAGAAATTCAGGGCTAAACGTACGCTTTAATGCTTTCTCGATCACTGCTTTATTATTTTCTTCGGAGTTCTGAATCCTTGAAGCCGTGGTAAAGCCTACTCCATCCCCGAAATCTTTTAGCTGGCGGGCGCCTATATTAGATGTCCTTTTCTATTTCATCTAAAAGAATAACAGAATAAGGTTTACGTCTAACCTTCTCAGTTAGCTGGCCGCCTTCTTCATATCCCACGTATCCCGGAGGCGCGCCAATCAATCTGGAAACAGTGAATTTTTCCATATATTCACTCATGTCAATTCTGATAAGTGCATCGTCACTGTCAAACATATACCTCGCCAATGATCTTGCCAATTCCGTTTTACCCACACCTGTAGGGCCAAGGAAAATAAAAGTTCCAATCGGTTTCTTTGGGTCTTTTAAACCTACACGGTTTCTCTGAATCGCTTTAACCACTTTTTGAATTGCTTCATCCTGGCCAACCACAGCTCCGGTAAGATCTTCAGCCATTCTGCGCAATTTTACGGTTTCCGCCTGCACCATTCTTTTTACCGGAATACCGGTCATCATACTTACTACTTCGGCAATCGCTTCCTCATTGATCGGATATCTTTTATTTTTGCTTTCTTCTTCCCAATCTGCTTTCGCTTTTTCAAGATCTTCCTGTAGTCTTTTTTCTGTATCTCGAAGTGAGGCAGCTTCTTCAAATCGCTGGCTTTTAACCACTTTATTTTTCTCGTGTTTTATTTCATCTATCTTTTTTTCCAGCTCGATAACTTCCTCAGGAACATTAATATTTTTTAAATGAACGCGCGCGCCCACCTCATCCAATACATCAATTGCTTTATCAGGTAAAAGGCGGTCAGTCATATATCTATCGCTTAATTTTACACAGGCATCAATTGCTTCTTCATCATAAATTACATTATGATAATCTTCGTATTTACTTTTAATATTTTTAAGAATTTCAATAGTTTCCTCCACACTCGGTTGTTCTACCATTACTTTCTGAAAACGGCGGTCAAGTGCACCATCTTTTTCAATATACATTCTATACTCATCAAGTGTGGAAGCACCTATACATTGAAGTTCGCCACGGGCCAGGGCGGGTTTAAATATGTTGGAGGCATCTAAAGAACCGCTTGCTCCACCTGCACCAACAATGGTATGTATTTCATCAATAAATAAAATTACATCACGGTTTTTTTCAAGCTCATTCATAATGGCTTTCATTCTTTCTTCAAATTGGCCACGATATTTTGTACCTGCTACTAATGCAGCCAGATCAAGAGAAACCACTCTTTTATCAAATAAAACACGGCTGACTTTTCTCTGAATAATTCTTAAAGCCAATCCCTCTACAATTGCGGTTTTTCCCACTCCGGGCTCTCCTATTAAGATGGGATTATTCTTTTTACGGCGACTCAGTATTTGTGAAACTCTTTCTATTTCTGTTTCGCGGCCTACTATCGGATCGAGGGTTCCTAATTCAGCGAGCCTGGTAATATCTCTGCCAAAATTATCCAGAACGGGAGTTTTCGACTTGGCCTGAGGGGCGGTTCCCTTTACAGGGCGTTGCTGGGCATAAGATTTTCTTTCCTCATCAAACTCTTCATTCTCTTCATCTTGAAAATCGGCCTTAGGATCAGTTTTTACATAACCCAATTCATTTTTGAACATGTCATAATCAACATCAAACTGGTTTAATATCTGAGTAGCGATATTCTCTTTATTTTTCAAAATAGAAAGCATAAGGTGTTCACTCTCCACCATCGGGCTTTTGTGGGTTTTTGCTTCCAAAACAGTAATTCTGATCACTTTTTCTGCCTGTTTAGTTAAAGGCAGAGAATTTATATTGGAGATATTTTTCCCCGTTTTGTCTTTTACTGCCAGTTCTATTTCTTTACGTAATTCGTAAAGATCTACATTGAGCGACTTTAATATCTTCATCGCGGTGTTTTCTCCATCTCTAATGAGACCAAGCACGAGGTGCTCAGTTCCAATAAAATCATTTCCCAATCTCAGCGCCTCTTCGCGGCTGTAGGATATGATCTCTTTTACTTGTGTTGAGAAATTGTTGTCCATTTATAAACAATTTAATGCTATACAATAATAATGAAATAATTTTATTAATCAACGATATAAAGAATGCACATGATGTTGAAAAGTGTGTAATTAAAGGTTAAAAAAAAATCTAAACGTAATTATGTTGAAAGAATCCCAAAATGAATATATATTTAACTCCTTGTCATTCCTTTCATTTTTGCTCAATAAAAAGAGGGGAATTAATTTGTTTTCAAATGACTTTTTCAAATACCTCGTGTTTTTAATATCTTTGATTACCTGGCTTTTTGCACTCAATAATAAATGATTAAATAATGAAATTCAAAATTGATACCAAAGAGAAATTGCACGTCATTACGGTAGAAGAAACTATATTGGCTGCTATTATGACAGAAGATTTACAAAACGTACTTTTAAAATATCTTTCCGGGTCAGTAAAGAATGTAATTGTTAATTTAAACGCAGTAACAGATATTGATGAAAAAATTGCTAATTCATTGGTCAACGTTCAACAAACCTTTTATGATTCCGGTAATTCTTTAGTCATTTGTTGCCTTCAACCTAAGGTAGAAAAATTTTTGGAAGAAAATGAATTTTTGGAAGAAATGAATGTTACCCCCACTGAAAGTGAAGCGTCGGATATAGTTCAAATGGAGGAAATTGAGAGAGAATTTCTATGAAAGAGAAACAAGTAATAATAAATGACAAATTGTGAATAACAAACATTATTATCAAACCGGTAAACCAATTCTCAACAAGCTAATTAACCAATATTGATTGCCGTAACTATTTTAGGAAATAATTCTGCTGTACCTGCGCATGGACGGCATCCTACCTCGCAGGTAGTACAAACAGATTCACATACTTTTTTAATTGATTGTGGGGAAGGAACTCAGATGCAAATGAATTTTTACAAAATCAAACGGAATAAGATTAATCATATTTTTATTTCACATCTGCATGGCGATCATTACTTCGGATTAATTGGTTTACTCACTAGTCTTGCATTAAATAACCGGCTTAGTGATTTACATATTTACTCGCCAGCAAGATTAAAAGAGATCATTCAACTGCAATTAAATGTGACTGACTCAATACTTCCGTACCAACTTTATTTTCATGATCTGGAAGAAGAAGGAATTATCCTGGAAGATAAAAAGGTTCTTGTAGAATGTTTTAAAGTGAACCATCAGATAGAATGTTGGGGATTTATTTTCCGGGAGAAAAAAAATCTGCGAAAAATCAATCTGCAACAGGTGAAGAAATTTAATGTGCCTTCTACTTTCTACGAAAACCTGCACCGCGGCGAAGATTATCTTAATAATGATAATGAACTGATACAAAATAAGGTACTTACAACCGCTACCTCACCTGCGAAGTCTTATGCTTATTGTGCAGACACTTCTTATTTTGAATCTATCAGCGAAAAGATTAAAGGTGTTGATATGGCATATCATGAAGCGACCTATCTTGATGAGCTCGAAAAAAAAGCATTAAGCCGGTTTCATTCTACCACAAAACAAGCTGCTTCTATAGCAAAAAAAGCAGAAGTAAAGAGGCTTATCATCGGGCATTTTTCATCTATGTACGATTCTTTGGAAAAGTTTAAAGAAGAAGCTTGCGAAGTTTTTGAAAACAGTGAATTAGCAGAGGAAGGAGTTTGCTATCTTGTGTAAGAATATTGTTAGTAAGTTATAAAACGTTGATCCAATTTGACGCTGCCTGCGGCAGATTGTGTTGCGGATCCATTTTAGTGTATGCAAAAGAAAATTTTATTATTTCTCCTGGTACTTTTAGGCTGGTTTGCATTAATAGCACAATTTGATTTGCTTATGCAAAACCGAACTTCATCCATTCCGGAATCTATCATCAGGTATTTCAGTTTTTTTACCGTTCTCACCAATTTCCTGGTAGTCTTGTGCTTCAGCTTTATTTTGGCAAAGAGACATTCATCATTAGGCCATTTTTTTTCATCTACAAAGATCTTAACTGCAATTGTCGTTTATATAACGGTTGTTGGTGTTGTTTACAATATTATTTTACGTTTTTTATGGCAGCCCCGGGGCTTACAATTTATTGTAGATGAATTATTGCATACGGTTATCCCTTTGTTATGCATCGTATATTGGATCGCTTTTGTGTCCAAATTACCGCTCAAATGGAAGGATGCCTTTGCGTGGCTTGTATATCCGGCGGCTTATATTATTTGTATTTTTATTCGCGGAAGCTTTTCCGGATTTTATCCTTATCCATTTATTAATGTTACAGAAATAGGTTACAACAATGCGTTGATTAATTCCGGTATTCTGGCAACCAGTTTCCTGATAATTTCTTTTTTATTTATTGGAGTGGCAAAGTGGATAAACAGCCGCTCACTTTTATAATATCTTAACTTACAATTGTAGGCGTGATTTGTTAGAAAATAACCTGGTGCTAACCAAATCAAAAAGTGAATTCAAACAAAATGAACAGCGTAAAAATCAATCTGCTGAATTCTACCAAGAGGTCCCTAAAACTTTAAATCTTATGAATGGCGTGACAGATATTCTTTCACTTTTTTATGAAATACATCGCTTAATGGTACAAGTGGAAGTCGCAATACATTCTCAATAATTTTCATTTCATACAAGAATGCTTTTACACCCGCAGGATTATTTTCTACAAACAAAAGATCGTATCCATCCAACAATTTATAATTTAATTTCTGCGCCCTTCCAAAGTCATTTTTCAAAGAAAACCGTACCATTTCTGAAAAGTCTTTCGGAAAACAATTCGCTGCCACACTAATAACACCTTCTGCTCCACAGGCAATTAAGGGAAGGGCAATATGATCGTCGCCGCTAACAACTAAAAAATTATCGGGCCTGTTTTTTAAAATGTGCATGCATTGCACCACGTTACCACTTGCTTCTTTTATGCCACCAACATTCTCACACTCTTTTGCCAGCCTTAAAGTAGTTTCAGCAGAAATATTACTTCCTGTTCGTCCCGGAACATTGTACAAAATAATCGGCTTTGGTGATGCCTTTGAAAGAGCTTTATAATGTTGAAAAATTCCTTCCTGTGAAGGCTTGTTGTAATATGGGCTATTACTTAAAATAGCCGTTATTTTATCCATCGGAAATTCAGAAAGGTAACTGATTACTTCTTTCGTATTATTACCGCCAATGCCCACTACTACAGGCGTACGGCCATTTATTTTTTGGATGGTAAAATTAACAATTTCCTTTTTCTCTTCTTTGGAAAGGGTTGGGGTTTCTCCTGTAGTTCCCAATGAAACTATATATTCCACTCCATTGCTGATGTCAAAGTCAATCAGCTTTTCCAGTGCGTCATAATCTACATCGTTGTTTTTTTTAAATGGGGTAATAATGGCAACCCCCGTTCCTTTTAATTGATTTTTTAAAGACACTTTATTGTATTGTTATATTGTTGAATGGTGAATGGTGAGTCGTGAATGGTGAATGGTGAATGATTGAATTGTTGGAATAAATTATGACTTACTCACTTACAATTTACCATTATCATTTGGTACTACTTTCAATATTCAATTCCGAATCCTTTTCTTCTTCCCAGAAACCCATTTTCCCAAATTTTTCAATCCTGTCTGAAATTCGTTTTTCAGGATTACCATTTTTTAATTCCTGTATAACCGGTTTAATATAATTTTTCAAATTCGCGGCAGCCTCATCATAATTCCAATGCGCACCACCAAGTGGTTCAGAAATAATGCCGTCTACCAAACCGAATTGCAACATATCGTCTGAGGTTAATTTTAATTGTTCCGCTGCCACTTCCTTTTGTGCCCAACTGCGCCATAAAATGGAACTGCAATTTTCGGGGGAGATTACTGTATACCACGAATTTTGCAGCATCAACACCTTGTCACCGACTCCTATTCCTAAAGCACCTCCGCTGGCGCCTTCGCCAATAATTACACAAACTACGGGTACTTTTAATCTTAGCATTTCATAAATATTTCTGGCAATGGCTTCCCCTTGTCCGCGTTCTTCTGCTTCCAGTCCCGGAAAAGCACCAGGCGTATCTATTAAAGTAACAATGGGCTTATTAAATTTTTCTGCAAGCCGCATCAAACGCAGCGCTTTTCTATAACCTTCAGGATTCGCCATTCCAAAATTTCGCATTTGCCTCATTTTGGTATTGGTACCTTTTTGCTGTCCTATTACCATTACTGTTTCTCCATCCAACTGTCCAAAGCCTCCAATCATCGCTTTATCATCCTTCACATTTCGATCGCCATGTAATTCAATAAAATTGGTAAACATCCTTAAAATATATTCCAATGTATATGGCCTGTCAGGATGCCGGCTCAACTGTACTTTCTGCCAAGGCGTAAGGTTTTGTGTGATCTCTTTTCTTTTTTCAAGAATATTCTCTTCTAATCTTGCTATTATAGAATTATAATCAATACTTGTATTTTTGGCGGCTAATTTTTTATTCTCTTCTATTTGATCATAAAGTTCTTTTATGGGTTGCTCAAAATCCAAAAATTGTCTCACGTGCGTTGATGCCATAGTGTTGAAATCGTTTAAAAAGATGGTTAGATAATCACCTGTTTACTTTTTTTAGGGCGATAAAGTTAAGATGTAAGTATGAATTTAAGATAAAAAGTTGTGTTTGAATTATGTTCAAGTCTTTTTTGTTTGGGTAAATTACGAATTTGTATTCGATGGGTACTGCTCATCCTTATTGCAGCTTTTAGTTCTTGATGTCTGAAAACAACGTTTTGAAAACGAGTGAATATCGTGTTTTAGCTCCTTGGCTTTAAAATTGAGTACGCTTCTTCATCAGATATTCTTTTTTATTTATCCGCATATTTATCTTAATTCCAATCGTTTTATTCTTGATTTAATGGCGCCTTGTGTTCGTCCAAAGTGGGTTGCCATTTCGCTCATTTTTACTTTTTTACGAAACATTTGCGTTAATTCATTATCAAGCGTTTCCGTCCATGGGGCATAGGCATCACGATACTTTGTTCTTATTTCACCATAAGAATAAGCAGGAAACGTTGAAGGTGTCTTTTTTGAAAAAAAATCCGTCTCCGGAACCGTTGCTTCCTGTTTTTCATCTTCTTTTGTTTCATGCAAAATATGAATTGGAGATGACGGCGGAAAACCAACCGGCACCAGTGCTTCAGGAATGTAAATGATATTTTTTGTACGGGTGATGGCTACATATAACAAGTTAATTTCCTCATTTAATTTTGCCACATTATTCTCAAAATCTTTTTTTTCTTTCTTTAGTTTTTCCAATTTCTCTTCAGTAATAAAATCATTTACAAGTTCAATAGAATCATATTCCATTCCTTTACACCGGTGTACGGTTGAAAAAATTATTTCAGCCTTTTCTTTATCATCGCCGTCTATGTGTTTTTCCTTAATGGTTTTTATAATCCCTGGAATTTCATTTCCGTACTTTTTCACTATCTCTACCATCATACGAAGCTGAACATCTTCCGTTTTATCAATATAATCCACCAGCTCTTTCATATCTCTCATTGCTTTTATCAGGCTGTCTCTTATAAGATGGCGTTTGCCATTGTGGAGGTTGAGCACATCATACAAAGAAGCGCCTTCTTCAGCATAAGTATATGAGTTAATGTTTCCTTCAAAATAAATTTTTTTGATATTTTTTTTCTCAGTTACATATTCAATGGCCTTTAAAAGCAATCCCAGGTTGGTTCTGGCAAGGATAGCTTTTGTTTTGCATATTTCTTTATTCCCTTTACCTACGATTGTTATTGGAGTATAATTTCCAAAATGAGTCTTCAATTTCAGTGCTTCCATAGCAAGGTTTGCAATTTGATTACCAAACCGAAAACTTGCTGAAAGTTGAAAAGACTTGAAATCTACCTGTTCAAGAGAATTTACTGCAAAGCGCCATCCATAGATCTGCTGATGTGTATCGCCAACAATTACTTTAACCGCTTTTTGTTTTAAAAAAATATCAAGCATTGCAGGCGATGCATCCTGGCCTTCATCAAAAAGGATATAGTTAAAATTTAGAACAGGATTAGATAATTGAAATTTCTTCAAATAAAAATCGTGGGTAATTTCAATTTCGCCTTTATCCATTTTGCTCAAAAAAAGCCTGCTTTGTTTTTCTATGTAATGGTAATAAAGTTTGACAAATGCTTTCGCTTTCGCATCGGCAATTACCTCGAGGTAATTTAAATCCTGCACTTTTTGAACGTCACTATTGCAGAAATAGGCTACAAATTTATTAACGTGATTGGCAATAACGTATTCAGTAAGTTTTTCGCCGGTTCCTTTTATTCCCAGTAATTCAGCTATTTCATTTATTTTGTATCCTTGCGATTTTACTCTATAATTATTATTGAACACCACATTTTTGTAAGCGAGAGAATGTGCGGTTTCTACTTTTACATTAAAAAGGCCTTTGTCAGCAAATTTTCTGATGGCCTCCAGTTTAACTGATTTGTTGAAGGCGAGGTATAATATTTTACTATTTGCCGGACGTGCTTTTGCATATTCAATAATAGTCGTAGTTTTTCCTGACCCGGCTACAGCATTTATTTTGATGTCGCCTGTTGAATTGATTATTTCATATTGTTCCTGTGTTAACTCCATTTCACTTCAAAGAAAAGCCAAAGTAACAGTAATGCAAAATCAGAAATGATTATTAGAATATTTATTGAAATTGAACCATTAAAATTTGATAGAGCATCATTCCTTTATGGTCATTTTTTCACCACAGGTATTTGTAAATTCATTTTTCCTAATCTTTAGTTTATTCCAGCTGCTTCCTGAAGAAATCAGCAGTCTCCTTAATTACTTCATCCCAGTTTCCGGGTTTTGAGAATCCATGATCAGCTCCTGTAATTTCTAACCATTTATTAATCACATTTTTAGAAGTAAGTAGGTTGGTAAATAATTTATATTCCTGTTTGCTGACATCGGACATATCGAATACGGTATTAAATTGAGGACGGATATTTACTGTAGGAATAGCTGTGCCGTTATTAGCGAGCCAAAAAGGACTTATGGCTTTATAAGCGTGTATATTGGCATTTATGGGCTCCGGGCCGCAAGCTCTGTACATTAATTCGATAATTCGTGGATCAAGGGATTGGATTTCCGATTCGTCCTGAAAAGCAAAATTAGTTGCTCCCGCCCAATTACCAGTCGCTTTTATAAGTCCGTCTTTATTTTCTTTTCCATAGCCATACAATAAAGCCAAAGTGCCTCCTGCGCTGTGTCCTGTAATTACCCATTTGTTTTTACTCATGATCCATTCCTCTGCTTTGGAAGAAGCAAACCCGATCGCCGCTTTTATGTCTGCCAATTGATCTGAAATTTTTATCACGCTCGGTTTATGTATTAAAGGGGGATCGAATAATCCTGATGAATTTACCAATCTGTAGTTTACATTAATAACAACAAAGCCTTTTCCGGATAGTTGTTTCGATTGCGGAGAAAATTCGCTTTTATCTCCTGCAAAAAATCCACCACCATGGAGCAAAAGAATGACAGGAGTATTTGTGTTTCGGTTTGCGGGAAGATAAACATCCATTTTTTGTTGGCTTCGTGTGCCAAATGAAATATTTTCTATGATGCTGGCCTCCGGGCTATTTAAATGTTTGATTATTTTAATTGTTGAATTGGTTAAATGGTTAATTCGTTAATTGGTTTATTGGTTTATTGGTCGCGATTCCGATTCTTTTCCAAAATTTGAAATTCATAAATTGAAACTTAAAACATAATTCTTATAATCTTCCCTACTGCCTTAAACTTACAATTTACAATTCACAATTTACAGCCTTGCAGCAAATATGATTCACATTGTTTTTGCAAAATATATTTAGGAAAACAAGGATTTCGGCTTTTTAAGAATAGGAATGCCCCAGCAGAAATACATTGAGAGTGCCTGACACTCCTTTGAGCGACATGTTGATGGTTTGCGGGTTTTTAACATGATTGTAAAGAAATGAATAAGCATAATCAGAAACAAGGAAACAGTTATTTACTTCTTTGGTTGCTTCTTGTAACCTTGCAGCTACGTTAACAGGAAGCCCCATTACGGTAAGGTTGTTACTGATACCAAGGCCAATATTGCCAGCTATAACCTTACCCGCATGCAGCCCTATTCCCACTTCAAAGCGATGGCCAAAATAATTTTCAGCATAGGTGTCATTAAAGATTTTCAAATCATTCAAAATCTGATTGCCGGCTTCTACAGCAAGATTAACCGCATTTACCAGGGTGTCTTCAAATCCAAATACGGCATATAATCCATCGCCTGCAGTTTCTATTATCTTGCCGTTATGTGTCTCAATCGCATTTTTGAAGATTTGAAATAGACGCCTTATAATATGAATTACGTCAAAGGAAAGATGTTTCTCCATGAAAGGAGTAAAATTTCTGGTATCAATAAAAAATAGGGCGAGTTCCATTTCTTCACCTACTTCCTGAAAGGTTTCATCTTTCTTATAAAGATGTGAATATATGGAGACATCCGTTCTATCCCGGATGATCCTTCGTACAGTTACATTGTTACCTGTCACCTTGGTTTGGCACGCCAGCCGTATGTTATCACTAAAACCTAATATTTTTTTTAATCTTAGCTCTTTCTCATTTGGTAACGATAAGTTTTCATTCCCAGTTAATACAAGAACCCGGCACGTAGAACACTTTGCTTTTCCACCACACTCATGATAATGCGGAATACCGGCTTTTAGTGATGCCTCTAATATTGTTTGATCCTCATTTATTTCTATAATTTTTTCACCTTTAAATTCAATCTTATTTATCATTTTTAAGCTTCGTGTTTATAATTAAAATCTGGTAATCCCCATAGATATTTATATAGAGTATTTATGTACCAGGGAAGTTACTTTTTTTAAAAACGTTCTTAAAAATAATTCGTTGGAATAAGTTTCCCCCTTGAAAGATCTTTTGTGGAAGTGGCTAAAATGGACTTTAGAAGTCAATTTTAGCTGATGAATCACATAAAAAACATTTCCTTGGAAAATTAAAATATAAGTCTAAATTCGCCTTGGTTTTTCATAGGATATTGGATTTAATTCGGGACTGGATTTTCATCCAGGTCCCCTTTTTTTTGTTATTCATTCATTGATTGCCCCTTGAAACTGCTTTTTTAGGACAAATGTATTATAATAGAATAGACCCTGATTCAGTGTATAATTAAAGCATTCAGAACTGGAGATAGCACTTATTCCCCTGAAAAGAATTCCTTTTGAAATGTTGAACCAGGAATTTTCAAATAGTTTCTCGACTCACATGATTTCAATTAAAGCTAATTACTCAAAGTAAAGCCAAACCTAATTAAACTCTAATTGCACAATTAAACGCTTCAACTTACAGTGTGTATGGTGCAGGCTGTATCGTGAATTTTATATTTTCAAAAATTATTACTATAAAATAAAACCAAGTAAACAAATAAACATGGGTTTACTGGATCGTGCTATCATTATTTGCGTTTTTCAGTGTCTGCCTTTACCACAAAATGATCCACATGATGGCTCACAGGTTTTAATGTTCTTAAATAAGCGTAAATAGACCTTAAGTCCGATGTATCCATGCCTCCCAGCATAGTCCATGGCATGATGGTATTCACAGCACCCGGAGAATTAGCGGGCGTGTTTGCAGGGTCGGTGTAAGCTTTAAACCGTTCAACAAATTGTTCCGGTGTCCAATTACCTATCCCTGTTGTATTATCAGGAGTGATATTAGCAGAATATACCGTACCGTTTGGCATGTCAAACCCGCGACCACCGCTAAAAGCAAGGGACTTAATGATCTGTCCACTTTTAACCTGGGTATGGCATTCCATACACGCAGCAGCGTTCACAAGGTAAGATCCGTATTTAATTGTATCCGACTTAGGGGGCTTTTCTACAAATGCGGCTTTGGTGGGAATAGTGTTCACAATAAAATTCATTGGAAAATCTATTTTGCGATCGGGGGTTTTATTTTCAATAGGAGGAAGACTCCTGATGTAAGCTATTACATCATAAATATCTTCTTTATCCATTTTGCCATAATAAGAATAGGGCATCACAGGGAAAAGTGCATCTCCAAATTTATCCACTCCCGTAGTAATCGCGCGAAAGATTTCTCCATCTGTCCAAGTTTTTAAATTAGCAGGCGTTATATTCTTTGAATAAAATTTGCCGGGGAAACCCAGGTCTTCATCAAACAATTCTCCGCCCTTTCCATTGGTACCTGCAACCATAGGCCCCGAAAATTTGCCCCAATCCCTTGTAGAATGACAATCCATACAAAGCACCACATGGTTCGCGAGATACTCACCGTGGTGTACTCTTTCCGGGGTAACTGCTATATGCAAGTCTGATGCGGCGCCTACATTCGGCAATGCGAATTTTACATAAGTGGCTGCTATTCCGATCACGACCACTACTAGTATCAATATAGTTAATAATACTTTTTTCATTCTGGAAAATTTAGTTTGATAAATGCTTTTTAATTTATTTTTTTTCGATATGAGGGATAATTCTAACGAGTTTCCGGCTCAAAGAAAGTACCATCAATATTGAAGCAGACGCTAACAATTTTGCATCAATTTCGTGTAAAATTGAGGATTTATTATTTAATTTATGAGAAATTTTAAATATATTTTTTTAGCACTATAGTAAATCGTATTGTTTTAATGGCTTCAAATGCTGGCTGATAGCAATCTTTGATCCGGATCAAAAATTTGAATTGCTTGGCCCCCGGAAATTCACAAAGCACTAATTGCGGAAGGAGACTTAATAGGGTTTAATACTAATAAAGAATGCCAATTTTATTGAAAGCAAAATGATTTTTATTTTCACCCTACCGGCATTTTCAAAACGGTCAAATTATATTTGAACGGAGTTAAGTTACATTAGAACTCCTGACAATGAACTGCTTTATAAAAGAATTGGCAAACTCAAGATTAATTTTTTGTCAGGAAAAATATTTTGCTATCTTCGCGCTCCCAAATCGGGGAAATGGATCGGTAGTTCAGTTGGTTAGAATGCCGCCCTGTCACGGCGGAGGTCGCGGGTTCGAGTCCCGTCCGGTCCGCTATACAGTATATCAAAACAATTCAAAAGCTTGTAATTCATTGATTTTACAGGCTTTTTTGCTTTTTTCATGTATCAAATTGTTCATTAAATCCCAAAAAAGTAGTGAGTTATTCAATGAGTAAAAAAAATCAAAAAATTTACTCACTGAAAACCTTATAACAATTTGATTTTGAACATGTTCTGCCACTGAACATCTTGTTTAAGAGTAATTGCATATCGAAATTTGTTAACGCTAAAATTTTAAAAAAAATGTTAGACAAAAGCTTCGGTTTGCTTTTCTATTTGAAAAAGCCAAAAAACTATCAAAAGGGGGCCATCCCTATTTACCTACGCATTACTGTAAATGGCATTCAAAAGGAATTATCTACAAAGAGGACAAGCGAACCTGGTCGCTGGAATCCAGCTGCTGAAAGAGCGTCTGGAACGAGAGAAGATTCAAGAGCGCTCAACGCTTATTTAGATACTTTACAAACAAAAGTATTTGAGGCAAAACGCTACATGATTGAATCCAATCAGATGATTACGGCTTCATCCATTAAAGACCATTTACTTGGTACTCATCAGCGCAATAAAATGCTTATCAAAATCTTTGAAAATTATAATGATAACGTTAAAAAACTAATTGGTAAAGATTACTCATTAGCTACCTGGACTAAGTATGATAGGACAAAAAGATTTACCCAGATTTTTATCCAATGGAAATACAAAGAAAAAGATTTAGCTATACAGTGCCTTGATATGGAATTTGTTAATGACCTGGAGCTTTGGCTAAAAACAGAGCGTAAATGCAAGCAAAATTCTACCATGAAATACATCAGTATTTTAAAAATGATTGTTCTTTTTTGCGTAAATAATAGCTGGTTAGAAAAAGACCCATTCGTAAGATTCAAAATGAGCAAAGA
>CAJDUV010000012.1_pt2 | contig 25183 bp, 21 predicted proteins | sample 7391201 | NCBI WGS metagenome assembly CAJDUV01 (sample SAMEA7055680, study PRJEB34461) | soil metagenome | biome: terrestrial ecosystem; feature: Peninsula; material: soil | place: Antarctica | collected 2016 | reverse complement strand
AATATTAAAGGTGAAAAATATTTTGTTGTAGAAAAATCCGGTTATGTTTGGAAAGGGAAAACCACTTTGTTTACTGCTATAGGCAGTTATGGTGAAGCGGGAATGGTGAAGCGGGAATCGGCAGTGGATCACTAAAATATCCGGATATAAAGAAATAAACGGAGTCATCATTCCCAAAAAGGTGGGAAGCCGGCTGGCAATTAAAAGATGGATATTTTACTCATGCAAAATTTAATGCCAAAAAAATAGGTTTTAATAAAGTAAAAAAGCTCCTTTACTTTTTGCGGAAACCTCTTTTGCTTTATCTGGTGCATAAAAAATGAGATTCGCCTTTAATATGCGGAATCGTAATCAGTTGTATGCAAAAGCAAATAAAAGCAAATAAATTATATTACATTTACTTGTCCTTTCCTGTTGAATCCGTTGTATCCTTTACCGTAAGACCACCCATTGGGAAGCCAGTTGAAGCAACTTTTGTATTCTGTAACCGTTCAAAAATTATTCATGAGCCGGCATTATTCGGGAAGCATCAAATTCAATTTTCAACTCAAAAGTTGGCTGTCGCTCATTTTTCTTTTTTTAATGTTCCCTGCGTTAGCACAACCGGGAAAAGAAGTTAAATTACCGGTTAACCCGGGCCCAGGTAGCTCCTGGTGGATATACTTGTTAATCGTATTAGGCATCTTTCTTATTGTCTATGTTTCGGTAAGATGGTATACCCGGCAACTGCAATTAAAAAATCGCAAACTCGAAAAACTAATCGGAGAAAGAACGGCAGAATTAAGTGCCAGGGCAGAAGAACTTGCAGTAATTAGTAATGTACAGGAAGGGTTGGTAAGTAAAATGGATATGCAATCCATTTACGATTTAGTCGGGAATAAGATCCGGGACGCCTTTGACGCGCAAGTTGTTCTTATCGGAAGTCTGGATGTCGATTCCGGTATGGAGCATTTCAATTTCACTATTGAAAATGGCAAACGCTATTATCCCGATCCCCGCCCATTTGATAAACTCAGAAAACAGCTTATTGACACAAAACAAAAAATCGTAATTAACGACACTAAACAAGCCCTAAAATGGTTTGGAAATAAGTCTATAGAAGATACTAAGCCGATAAAGTCTGCAGTATTTGTTCCAATGTTGATCGGAAACCAGGTAAAAAGGTATGTCAGTTTACAAAATGTAGATAAAGAAAATGCATTTAGTGATGCTGATATTCGTCTCCTGGAAACGCTGGCAAATAGTATGAGCGTGGCACTGGAAAATGCAAGGCTCTTTGATGAAACGACACGCCTATTGAAAGAGACTGAACAACGCAATGCGGAATTTGCTATAATTAATAGCGTACAGGAAGGGCTTGCTTCCAAACTGGATATGCAGGCAATTTACGACCTGGTAGGCAATAAAATTCAAAGCATTTTTGATGCACAGGTTGTGGACATTGTTACCTACAATTCTTCTGATAAACTCATATATCCAAGGTATGTTATTGAAAGAGGGGAACGGTTTTATGAAGAGCCGAGAGCACTTGTAGGTTTTCGCAAACAAGTAGTGGAAACGGGGCAGCCGTTTTTGGTTAATAGGGACATTGAAAAAGTGAACGCACAATATAAAAACCAATCGGTTATTATGGGTGAAGCGCCCAAATCAGTATTGTTTGCTCCAATGACAGTTGGTCGGGAAGTCAAGGGCATCATTTCTCTCCAAAATCTCGATCACGAAAATGCATTCAGTGATTCAGACTTGCGACTTCTTCAAACGCTTTCTAACAGCATGAGCGTAGCCCTTGAAAATGCCCGGTTATTTGATGAAACCACACGCCTTCTGAAAGAAACCGAACAACGCACTTCTGAGCTGGCTGTTATCAACAGTGTTCAGGAAGGACTTGTAGCGCAATTGGATATTCAATCTATTTATGACCTGGTAGGAGAAAAGATCCGCAACATTTTCAGTGCCCAAATTATTGACATTGTAATTTATAATAAGAAAAAGAACCTGATCGAAGACCGCTATGCCTTTGAAAAAGGCGACCGTACTTTATTGGGTGCAAGAGAACCTTTGGGATTCAGGAAGCATGTAATAGAAACTCGCCAGCTATTTCTTATAAATGAAGACATGAGTGGTAAAAGCAAGGAATACGAAAGTTATGTAACCATCGGTGAGCAGCCAAAATCTGCCCTCTTTGTTCCCATGATAACAGGTGGTGAAGTAACAGGGATCATCAGCTTACAAAATCTCGATCATGAGTTCGCCTTCTCTGACTCTGCAGTAAATCTGTTGACCACTCTTGCTAATAGCATGAGTGTAGCTTTAAAAAGTGCCGGGCTTTTTGACGAAACCAATCGTTTATTAAAAGAAACCGAACAGCGGAATGCAGAACTCGCGGTAATCAATAGCGTACAGGAAAGCCTGGTTGCCAAACTGGATATGGCCGGCATTTATGACCTGGTAGGAGAAAAGATACGCCAGATATTTGGTGCGCAGGTAATTGATATTGTTACTTATGATCCGGTAAAAAATGTGATTGCAGACCAATATGCTTATGAGAAAGGAGACAGAACCTTACTCGGTGAAAGAGAAGTAAAAGGGTTTAGGAAACACGTAATTAAGACCGGCACTTTGCTATTGCATAATGAAAATGTGCAAAGAGCCATGCGCGAATTTGATAATGAAATATTAATTGGAGATGTGCCGAAATCACAGATCTATGTGCCCATGATAGCCGACGGAAAAGTGAAAGGAATTATCAGCCTGCAAAATCTTGATCATGAACATGCGTTTTCTGACTCTGACGTGAGCCTTCTAACCACATTGGCCAATAGTATGAGCGTGGCATTGGAAAGCGCACGGCTCTTTGATGAAACCAATCGTTTATTAAAAGAAACAGAGCAACGTACTTCTGAATTAGCAGTGATCAACAGTGTGCAGGAAGGCCTCGTGGCGCAAATGGATATGCAGGCGATTTACGATCTCGTTGGCGAAAAGATCAGGAATATTTTCAATGCCCAGATCATAGATATCGTAACTTATGATAAGAAGAAGAACCTGATAGAAGATAAATATTCTTATGAAAAAGGCGACAGAACTTTACTGGGAGTGAGGCCTCCACTGGGTTTTAGAAAGCATGTCATAGAAACACCTCATGTATTTCTCATCAATGAAAAAATGAGTGAGAAAAGCAGGGAATACGACAGCTATGTAACTATAGGAGAAAACCCCAAGTCAGCAGTTTTTGTACCTATGATAACAGGTGGTGAAGTTACAGGAGTCATCAGCTTACAAAACCTTGACCATGAACACGCCTTTTCAGATTCTGATGTAAACCTTCTTACCACTCTCGCCAACAGCATGAGTGTGGCTTTAAAAAGCGCCGGTTTATTTGATGAAACCAATCGCTTATTAAAAGAAACCGAACAAAGAAATGCAGAACTTGCGGTGATCAACAGCGTGCAGGAAAGTCTTGTTGGTGGAATGGATATGAGTGGTATCTATGAATTAGTGGGAGAAAAAATGCGCGAAATATTTGGAGCACAGGTAATTGATATTGTTACATTCGATTCAAACAGGAACGTGATTACTGATAAATATTCTTATGAAAAAGGCGACAGGACTTTGATTGGCGAAAGAAAGCCAATGGGTTTCAGAAAACATGTAATTCAAACCGGCACTTTACTCTTGCATAATGAAAATGTAGAAGAGGCCATGAAAGAATATGGTAATGAGATCATCATTGGCGAAACGCCTAAATCACAGATCTATGTACCTATGCTGGCCGATGGAAGAGTGAAAGGTGTTATCAGTTTACAAAACCTCGATCATGAAAATGCTTTTTCGGATTCAGATGTAAGCCTGCTAACTACGCTTACCAATAGCATGAGCGTGGCGCTGGAAAGTGCACGGTTGTTTGATGAAACCGCAAGGCTGCTAAAAGAAACTGAACAGCGAAATGCGGAACTTGCAGTAATCACCAGTGTGCAGGAAAGCCTCGTTGCCAAAATGGATGTAGAAGCTATTTATTATCTGGTAGGAGAAAAAATAAGAGAGGTTTTCAACGCGCAGGTTATTGATATTACTACTTATGACAGCGTATCCAATCTTATTGAAGATAAATATGCTTACGAAAAAGGCGACAGGACATTAATGTCAAAAAGAGAACCTTACGGCTTTAGAAAGCATGTAATTGACACCGGGCAAATGCTGGTCATCAATAAGGATATGTACAAACAAAGATTGATCTATGACAACTCAATAGTGGTAGGCCAGGCAGCTAAATCCTTAGTGATGGCTCCTTTGATGGCTGGCGGAAAAGTAAATGGGGTGATCAGCCTTCAGAATCTTGATAGGGAAAATGCATTTCCTGACTCAGAAATAAGTTTGTTATCTACTCTTGTAAATAGTATGAGCGTGGCCTTAAAAAGCGCAAGGCTTTTTGATGAAACTGCCCGCCTATTAAAAGAAACAGAACAACGGACTGCAGAACTTGCGGTGATTAATAGTGTACAGGAAGGTTTGTCAAAAGAACTGGACATGCAGGGAATTTATAATTTAGTAGGCGACCGCCTCTGCGATTTGTTTCCTGACTCACAAACATTAGTGATCCGCACATTTAATCACGAAACAGGTTTGGAGCATTGGCATTATGCAAAGGAAAAGGGGGAGCGGCAGCATGTAGATCCCCGGCCTTTTAACTGGAACAGCAAGCAATTAATTTCAACAAAAAGGCCATTAGACATTAAGGAAGACTATATTAAAATTGCAAGAAATTATGGTGGTACAGGAGTTACACAAGGCCAGCCTCCAAAATCAGCAGTTTTTGTTCCCATGATGGTGGGTGATCTTGTGAAAGGTTCTGTTAGTCTTCAGAATGTTGATAAAGAAAATGCTTTCGGAGATGCTGACTTGAGATTGCTTACAACAATTACCAATAGTATGAGTGTAGCATTGGAAAATGCGCGCCTCTTTGATGAAACGGCTCATTTATTATCAGATGCAAAACAAAGGGCCTCCGAACTTACTACTGTAAATAACATCAGTAAGGCATTGGCTTCACAATTAAATCCGAATGAACTGATCCAGTTTGTCGGCGATCAGTTACGTGATCTTTTCAATGCCAATATTGTTTATCTCGCTTTATTAAACAAAAAAACAAAAATCATTCATTTCCCATATCAATTCGGGGATGACATGACTCCTATGAAATTAGGTGAAGGACTTACTTCCACTATTATTTTAAAAGGAGAGCCACTTCTTATTAATAAAGATGTAGAGGAATTAAGAACACAGCTTGGTGTGACACGCATTGGTATTCCAGCAGCTTCTTACATGGGTGTTCCTATTCCGGTGGGTGACGAAAACATTGGCGTATTGAGTGTACAAAGTACTGAACAGGAAAACCGTTTTAATGAAAGTGATCAGCGGTTGTTGATTACCATTGCATCTTCCGTAGGTGTAGCGCTACGAAACGCCCAACTTTTTGAAGATGTGGAACAGGCAAAAATGGAAGCGGAAAAAGCCAGTAAAGTGGCGGAAAAAGCCAATGAAGCCAAGAGCGCATTCCTCTCCACAGTAAGCCATGAATTGAGAACGCCTCTTACTTCTGTTTTGGGCTTTGCCAAAATAATCAGCAAAAGATTAAGCGATAAAATATTCCCCATAGTTGATCAAACAGATCCTAAAACAGGAAAGACAGTGAACCAGATCAAAGAAAATTTACAGGTAGTAATTTCTGAAGGAGAAAGATTAACGCATCTGATAAATGACGTTCTTGATCTCGCCAAAATAGAGGCCGGTAAAATGGAATGGAGCCAGGAAAATGTATCCCTCGCAGAGGTGGCAGAAAGAGCCATTGCCGCCACCACTTCTCTATTTGAACAAAAAGAAATAAAGCTTGTCAAAAAAATTGATCCTAATGTTCCGGACATTATTGGAGACGCCGATAAACTAATACAAGTGGTGATCAATCTTTTTTCCAATGCAGTAAAATTTACTGAAAACGGTAATGTTACCTGTACCGTATCTCAAAAAGATAATGAAGTAATGGTAAGTATTTCCGATACAGGAATTGGCATTGCGCCGGAAGATTATGGAGCAGTCTTTGAACAATTTAAACAGGTAGGTGGAGATACACTTACTGATAAACCAAAGGGCACCGGATTAGGGCTGCCTATCTGTAAAGAAATAGTGGAACACCAGGGTGGCCGCATCTGGGTTGAAAGTAAAGTAGGCAAAGGAAGCACCTTCTCTTTTTCCCTGCCTTTTATTGCATCAGAAAATAAAAGTGATAAAAAAGGTAATCCCATCCACCTCAATGAATTGTTGAAACAATTGAAAGAACAAATGATTTTTTCAAAATTAAAAACAGACGGGAAAAATGCCACCATACTGGTAGTGGACGATGATGATTCCATAAGGTCTTTATTAGAACAGGAATTGAGCGAGGCCGGATATTTAATAGAGCAGGCTACCAATGGGAAACTGGCACTGGAATGTATCAGAAGAAATCGCCCTGACCTGATAATCCTTGATGTAATGATGCCGGAAATGAATGGTTTTGATGTGGCGGCTATACTCAAAAACGATCCGCAAACAATGGATATTCCCATCATTATTTTATCCATTATCCAGGACAAATCAAGAGGCTTCAGAATTGGTGTTGACAGATATTTAACCAAACCCATTGATACTGCGCAATTATTTACTGACGTTAGCAGCTTATTGGAACAGGGTAAATCAAAGAAAAAAGTAATGGTGGTAGACGAAGACAGCGAAGCGGTTCGCACCTTAACGGATGTATTGCAAACAAAAGGCTACCAGGTAGTAGAATCCGATGGAAAAGAACTGGTAAAAAAGGCTATAGCTACTCAACCGGACATTATCATTTTAAATTCCATTCTTTCAAGTAAGCAGGAAATAGTAAAAACTTTACGGTTTGAAAAAGGATTGGAAAATGTTTTGTTTTTTATTTATCAATAGGGTCGTGAATGGTGAATCGTGAATGGTGAATCGTGAATGGCCAATCGTGAATGGCCAATCGTGAATGGTGAATCAAAAAGATTTAAATAAAAATTTAATAATTTAAAATTACAGGCTTCCGGGTCCACCACTTTTGGAGAGGATTTAGGATAAGGCAAAAAAAAAAGAAAATTCATGGAACAAAAAATTTTAATTGTGGATGACGAAGCACATATACGCATGTTGCTTGAACAAACGCTGGAAGAGCTCGAAGATGAGGGAGTAAATTTTTATTCAGCTCAAAATGGCGAAGAAGCACTGGAAATTATTCAAACCGAAAAGCCACAATTGGTTTTCTTAGATGTAATGATGCCTAAATTGAATGGCATGGAAGTATGTCGGCGGGTAAAAAAAGAATTAATGCTTCATGAAGTTTTCATTGTTTTGCTCACGGCAAAAGGACAGGAACTTGACAGGCAAAAAGGCCAGGAAGTAGGCGCTGATCTTTATATGACCAAACCTTTCGACCCTGAAATGATCCTCAATAAAGCAAAAGAAGTCCTTGGATTTTAAAAGCACATCACATTATTAAAGTCCGAAATAAAAATGTCTAAAATAAGGTTGAAAAATATTCTCGGTAAAAAAAATGATACTTCAGGAATGGTGTCATTACTAATTAAACAATTAGATGCCGTTATCCGCATTGAAGATGAAGATGGAAAAATATTATTAGAATCGTTTGGAGCTATTAAAGAATTTGACTATCCAGTTCTGTTTGAAAATGAAATTTTAGGATGGGTAAAAGGTGACGAACATGGAATGGTTATCGCGGACCTTCTTGGCCATTTATTGAGGAAAGAAGACGAAAGAAAGAAATTAGGAAATGAAGTTTTAAATTTATATCAGGAAATCAACCTGATTTTCAATTTTACAGAAAAATTAGCCAGGACCATTGATGCCAAAGCCATTTCGGAAATTACATTGGCTGAAGCCAGCCATGTGATTCAATCAGATTATGGGGTAGTCATCCTATGGGATGATGAGAAAAAACAATTAGTTGTAGAAGCATCAGACGGCCATTTATTCTTCGGGCAGGAAAAAATAAACAGCCGGTTAGCTTTATTACTTAATATTATTTTAACCGGGCAATCGGAAATTGTAAGTGATATCTCATCAATTGCAGAAGCAGGAATTATTTTGCCCGACGTAAAATCAGTTATCTATTCTGCTTTGAAAGTAAAGCACCGCATCATGGGCGCCATCATTCTTGCCAGCAATGAGACAGATAAATACACTGCAGCTTCATTAAAATTGCTAACCACACTGGCGCTGCAATCTTCATCAGCAATTGAAAGTTCTTTACTCTACGAAAAAAACATTCGCGAAGCCAAAGAAAAAGAAGAAGCTATGAGGAAAATATTTGAGGCAACCGGAAAGTTTGTACCTTATCAATTTCTTAAATCTTTAGGCCATAACGTGATCACTGATGTAAAATTGGGAGACCAGGTAGAAAAAATCGTTACGGTTCTTTTCACCGATATTCGTAATTACACAAGTCTTTCTGAACAAATGACTCCTGAAGAGACTTTCGCATTTATATGTTTATTGAATGCACGAATGGGACCTGTAATAAGAAAAAATAATGGCTTTATCAATCAGTATCTTGGCGATTCCATTATGGCTATTTTTCCGCTAAATGCAAGTGATGCGTTACATGCCGCCATCGCCATGCAGAAAGAAATTCAGGAATTTAATACCATCCGCAGGCAAAAAAATAAACCAATAATACAAATAGGTATAGGCATGCATACCGGCCCTCTTATAATGGGTATTACAGGAGATTTTGACAGAATGGATGCCTGTACTATTTCTGATACCGTGAACACCGCTTCAAGAGTAGAAAGCCTTACCAAACATTATAAAGCAAACATTTTATTGAGTGAAGCCAGCCTTCAGCAAATTGAGAATAAAGAAGAATTTCTTTTGCGCAATCTTGGGCTGGTACAACTAAAGGGAAAGAATCATTCCATCAATGTACACGAATGTTTCAGTTGCAATACCCCGGAAGAATTGCAAATTAAAACATCCACCCTTTCTGTTTTTAATGATGGAATTTCCTACTATCTTAATAATTCCTTTGCCAAAGCAAATGAATCTTTTAAAAAGGTAATAGAAAAAAACCCTGAAGACTTTACGGCACTATTCTTTTTCAATTATACACGGCAGATGATGGATACTGTCGCACCAGAAAGCAAAAGCGGTGTAGTAGAAATGAAGGAGAAATAGCAACTTCCATTGTCATTTCCATTTATTTAAGACAATTAACTTTCAACCATAATCTGGAAAATTATACGAGCTTTTTATGGGGTTTAAATTCATAAAGCAGTGGCATTATTATTTTTATTTTGTAGGTGCCTATTTGTTTTTCTGTTATTCCTTCATCGCTGCTGTTTTTGTACGATAGTCTTTTATGTTTAGCCACGCACTCAACAAAAAACTTATCAGGAAAACGATAAGGGTAATAATTTCTACAAGCCGGATTGGAAAGCTAATCCCCGTTAATTTAAAAATAAGAAACTGAATATAGGAATTTGAATGATCCTCGTAACCCAGTTTGTGTCGAACTTCCCAATGCCATTGTGTACAAAAGCAATATCCCCATCCATACCAAATGCCCAGCACGAACCAGGAAAAGGCTGTTAGTAAAAGTGTAATCAAATGCCATTTTCGGGTACTTCTGAAAATCCACCCAACCATATTGAATAGAGTAAATGCTGTGTGAAATACAATGAAAAAAATATTGAGAAACTGGTACCACATATAAATTGATTCGCAGGGCAATGATTTAATAAGCCAGATTTACTGTCAACCTTAAAAATTTCGTTCCCTTATTAATCAAACATTTTCAACAAAAAAGGGTTGCAAAAAAACTTAAAACGCTACATGACCTCTCACTCCCAAAACATGCACCGGCCCCCGGTCTTTATTATAGCCGGGATTATTGATGAATTGATAATCCAAAGTCAGAGAAAAATATTGGTGCAATTGTATTTTATAATAGGTTTCAAACATTAATTCATGGCCGTAATTCAGATCGCCATCGCCGAGCATAAAGCCATAACCGCCGGATTTTAAATAATTGCGGTGATCTTTTGAAATACCGCCCAGAACACTTGCAATGCCAATTTCATCTTGCGGCCTCTTCCAGCTTTTTCCTAAGATGGTAGCACCTAATGATGCGCTTTGATCCACCTCAGTAAATACCCAGGTGGCATGTTTTCCATTGTTCCATCCTGCGCGCGCAAAAACACCAATTTCATTGGTTAATTCCTGATCCGCGCTAATGCTAAATCCGTGTTTACTGCCACCATAATATGATGAAGGGGCTTTTTCCTTGCCTTCAATAATACTCAAAGCACTACTGTCTCCGTCAAGAAGCAACTTTCTGGCATTGGAATAAGACGGCATTTTAGAAGTCTGATAAAAGAGCATTCCCCGTATAGCACCTGCATGTTTATTCATGTTCCATCTACGAACATATTCCAATGTGGTCGCATTGGATTTAACCCAATTATAATCCATGTCCGGGCCATTGGCAATATCGGGAAGGAGCGTTGACGAACCTCTCAGTTCCCACTTTGGTTTTATCAACTCCATTATTAATCCTTGCGTATAGCCACGGGTATTTGCAGGGTAATCCCATGAGCCCTGGTCCATTAAAACCCAATTGAAAAATTGTGTTCGCGGATCATGCGCATACCGGTTATCGTCAAAAAAATCTCCCATGTTTAATTTGCCGAAATTAATCACCAGCCTGGATGTGGGTATTTTTCCGGCTAACTGATTGGCATCAGATTCACCATTTTGATATTGAGTATTTCTTAAAGGAATAATTTGTTGAAAAAACAATCTGCCCATATATATTTTAGGATCAGGATTATCTATACGAAATACTTCACCATTTGGAAAGGAGGCAATACCTAACGCATCACTCATCCCTACTCCACCGCTTATTTCAGGGTTTATTTGCAAGGACGCGCCTTTCCATAATTTTCTTCCTAAAAATAAACTTGATGAAATAGACATCACCCCATTTTCCTCAGTGCTTTTAAAACTATGCATGCCGGAATATTTGCTTTTAAAAGATGGATGGCTTTGAATGATATTGGTAAATTGAAAATGAAGCGACCATGGCGCTACAGAGTCTTTTGGGCTGATGTAATTATTATCAATAAGGCCTTTATACTCCTGCCCCTGAGCTGAAGTGAAGCTCGCACCCACACACACAAATACTAAAAAAATCAAGATTATTTTTTTCACAACATTTAATTTAAAATTTCAACATATTTTTTTAATTTTTTTTTGTTTTTTTTGTTTGATGAAAAAAGTATTATTCTGCAATTTAGTCTACCATAAAAATTAATTTAGACAAATCTAAAAATTTTATTTGACAAGGTCACAAAATTATTTAAGAATCATAATATTTAATTCCGGTATAACTTTTTTTATAGCAATAAAGAAAATGCATCTTACTTAAATCTTTCAAATATTTTTAATGACCATTTTTTAATACTTATATAGGATCTATGCTAATCCCGAACATAAAATTTACCAAATTCTAACAGAAAACTTTGGAGAAAAATAAGCCAATAAAGTATAATTCTTTTTGAAGAAACATTGCTACTAAGGTTAAAGCAGACATTTCAATTATTAGAAAGAAAATGATTGATCTATTAAATTTATATCGGCTAAGCGTAAGTTGTTTTTGTTGAGCTTCGGCCTCAGTGCAGAGAATTTTTAAATGCACCTGAAGTAATTTAATAAAAAAAGGAGCTGTATTTATTACAACTCCTTTTTCTTCTTTTCTTAATGTTTTATTGATCAGAATTACCACTCAGATCTAATGGATACTCAAAAGGCTCGTTATATCCCGGGTAAACTCCTGTTATAGTCACGTCCGATCGGGTGCCAATAATACTTTTCAAATCTTCCAAAGATTTTACATCTTTACCATTGGCTTTGGTAATAATAAATCCATCTCTCATTCTTGTCTGGTCATTAATTACTCCTTCATTTATTTTCTTCACCACTACTCCACCACTCAATCCTAAATCTTTCGCTTTTTTGGAATCAAGTGTTTCCAAATTGGCACCTAACTTATCTATCATCTCATCTCTCTTTACTATACCATAATTTCCAGCATTATTTTTTAATGTTACCTGAACGGTATTAGATGAACCATTTCTGTCATAAGTAATCTGCACTTTATCGCCCGGCTTAAAACTACTCAACTGCTCTTGTAATTCAGAGCCTGAATTTATATCCACTCCATTTACTTTTCTAATAATATCGCCCACTTTCATTCCACCTTGCAGGGCAGCGCCATCTTTTACAAGATCTGTAATATAAATGCCATCTGCACTTACAGGTATTTTATTAGCCTGTTTTTGCTCATTGGTCATGTTACCTGCATCTACAAACATAGCTCCCAGATATCCTCTTTGCACGCTGCCATATTTTATCAGATCATTAATCACTTTTTTTACAATATCCACAGGTATTGCATAAGAATAACCATTATAATAACCGGTAGGTGAAGCAATCGCTGAGTTGATACCTATTAACTGTCCGTTAGTATTGATCAAAGCACCTCCACTGTTATCTCTGTTTAATCCTAATGACCTTGATTTAGCACTGATTATTCCTGCGGTCACTGTTGCATCAAGGTTTAACGGATAACCAATTGCCAAAACCCATTGTCCAATTTTTACATCAGCAGAGTTACCGTAAAGCATAAAAGGTAAATTTTTAGCGTCCACTTTTACAACGGCCAGGTCGTAGGAAGGATCAGCTCCTATCACTTTGGCAGTGTATGTTTTTCTGTCGCTCAGAGTAACTGTTACTTCGTCAGCTCCTGCTACTACATGATTGTTGGTAATAATATAGCCATCGTCACTTATAATAACCCCCGAACCAGAAGCCATTTGCGGCAGCATTCTTTGACGGCCACGTCCCTGACCGAATAATTGATCAAACATATCGTTATCCCCAAAAAGATCTGAAAATGGATTTCTTTGCTGAGGAAGATTGTTATTTACTTGCTTGGGGTTTGTTTTTGTTTTTATGTGCACCACAGTTGGAATAGCAGCAGCGGCGGCTTGAGTAAAATCTGCAGGTGCCGCTGACGGATTTCCATTTGAATCAAAGAGTCCCGCGTATTTATAATTCGCCGGCACTGTAAAACTTTGAAAATTGGGATTATTATTGTTGTGTTGATATTTATTATACCCAAAAATAACTGCCATAGTGGTAATAGCGCTAACCAAAACGGTAAAAAAAATGTTCTTTGTTTTCATTATTGAAATTTTTATTGTAAAAAATTCGGTCTAAAACGAAGCATCAAAAGCTATGCCTCAAGAATAAAATTACTGCAATGTCTAAATTATTATTTACCGTCGCGGCACCTTTAACAATAAATTAGATGGCACTTTTTTATTCAGTAAATTTAAATAATTCATTGTAAGTGGTTTTGTTAAATAGGGAAGAACGTTATTCTACAAGGATAATAAAAACTGCATGGCATCTGTACCATCCGCATAATCGAATAACCCAGGTTGTTGAGTTTGCCCGAATGGAATATATCCTTCACCAGCAATACACTGAATACTGATCTCGTTATTTATCTTTTCTTTTAAAATATTTTCATCTTCGTAAAAGGAATAATGGAGTTCACTTACAGGAGAGAATATATTTTCATTTTCTACCAAAATCAGGCTGTCATTGGTCATGTACAATTTATTGTTCATGATGATCAAAGCAAGATTGTAATCATAATTATTCTTGTATTTCGTATGGTCAGCGAAATAACTGTATTTTTTAAATGCTTCGAGTAAAGGAATAAAGTCATAATCTTTTGGAACAAAAATTTTCGTCACATTTCTGCAACCCAGGCCAAAATAGGTAAATACATCATCGGCAAGCAGAATAAGTTGATCACTGTTTTCCCTGCCTGATAAAATGGCAACTGATGTTTTATTTTTCCTTATTATGGAGGGATATTTCCCAAAATAGAAATTGAAATATCTCGATGAATTATTGCTTCCGGTAGCAATATAAGCGTCGCAACTTTTAAGCATTTCCATTATTTTTACTACCTCACTCACCCTCGGATCCCATTCGCAAAGTTTATCAATAATATGCTTTAGCAATACATCATCTTTCTCCGACAACTTTATATGCTGATGATGGCCTGTAATAAAAACACATAGAAAATCGAGAAATCCTACCAACGGAATATTTCCCGCCATTACAATTCCTATTTTTTTGGAAGAAATGTTATCGTCAATATGGTAAAATCGAATCCATTCCCTTAATTTTTCTTCATCAAGGAACTGCGTATAAATATTTTTTAATGAAAGATTGACAAATTCTTCAGTAAACCACTTATTTTTTTCAAATGCTTTTACCTTTATCTTAGTCAATTCAACATTGTTTTTTGAGCTAAGATAACCAGCTAATTTTATCATCAATCCAATTCTTTCTTCTAAATTCATAAAAAGGTAAATAATTATCTGTTTATATTTGTAATAAAAATGAGTGCAGGCAAAAATCGGAAATAATTTGGAGCTTGCATTACTACTTTAAAACAATAAAATAAGATGGCAATAAAAATAACTGACGAATGTATTAACTGTGGAGCGTGCGAACCGGAATGCCCCAACAACGCTATTTATGAAGGTGGCGTGGAATGGGCTATTACAGATGGCACCACTGTGAAAGGAAATGTGAAATTAATGGACGGTTCCATGATGGATGCTGATCAGCGAAATCCACCAATCGCTACTGATATTTATTTCATAGTTCCTGATAAGTGTACGGAGTGCCAGGGGTTTCATGAAGAACCGCAATGCGCGGCTGTATGCCCGGTTGATTGTTGCATTCCTGATGAAATGTATGTTGAAACTATCGAAGAACTTTTAGCAAAAAAAGATAAAATGCACTTATAACTTTTCACAAGGCGTTAACGCCTATAATGCAGGTGATATTTCCTGCGTCACGGCGAGGGTATTGCGAAATACTTTCGCCTTTTTTTAAATTATAGACTATGCTTTTAAAAAAATTCATTTCCACATTCTTACCATTTATTTCTATTGCAATTTTATTTGCATCGTGTGATGATTTTAATACAAATAATAAAAAGGTAATAGGGTCAGATGAGATTATTAACGCGGACATGGCTTTCTCCAATATGAGCCGCCAGGTAGGAATGAAAAAAGCTTTTATAGAATATATGAGCAACGATGGCGTGCTTCTAAGGCCCGATCATCTGCCAATAATAGGCGCCGATGCTATAGACTTTTTAAGCCAGGTAAATGATACCGCTTACACTTTAAGCTGGAAGCCTTTAAAAGGCGAAATCTCAAAGTCCGGCGATTTCGGTTATACTTATGGAGTATATGAACTAACGGCAACAGATACCGTTATAAAAGGAACTTATGTAAACATCTGGAAAAAACAAAGTGATGGTGCATGGAAATTTATACTGGACAGTGGCAATCAAGGCACCACGCCCAACCAACCATAATTAATGATACATTTACAGCCAAACATTTTTAATAAATGAAACCAAAGATTGCATTTGTAACCGGTGGATATTCCGGCGAAGCAGAAATATCTTATGAATCTGCAAAAACAATTGAAAAAAATATTGACCCTCAAAAGTTCGATCATTATAAAATTGACATCACACCTCATGGATGGTTTCATGAGTTGAGTGATGGGGAAAAAATTCAAATAAATAAAAATGATTTTTCTCTTGAAATTGGGAAAAGAAAAATAACTTTTGATGCGGTTTTAGTTGGCATTCACGGTACACCCGGAGAAGATGGAAAACTACAAGGATATTTCGACCTGCTTCACATTCCATACACGTCTTGCGATTGCGCTACATCCGCATTAACGTTCAACAAAAGATACACTGTTGCTGTGGCCGCATTCTCGGGAATAAATGTAGCCAACTCCATCTTATTATTTAAAAACGATTACACCAGCCCGGATGAACAAGTGAAAAATCTTCGCTTTCCGGTTTTTGTGAAGCCTAATAACGGAGGTTCCAGTATAGGAATGAGCAAGGTAAAATCAGCTTCAGAAGAATTAGGACAGGCTATTGAAAAAGCTTTTAAAGAAGATGATCAGGTGCTCGTGGAAGAGTTTATTAAAGGGAGAGAATTCACAATAGGGGTATTTAAAACAAAAGGGAAAATAATTGCTTTGCCGATAACCGAGGTGATCACCAAAAAGGATTTTTTCGATTTTGAAGCGAAATACAAAGGAGCCAGCGAAGAAGTGACTCCTGCTGAAATAAACGACGCCATCACAAAGCAAATAAAAAACGAAGCGATTAAAATTTATCAAATCTTTAATTGTAAAGGAATCGTTCGAATAGATTTTATTTATAATGAAGAAAAAAAGGTTCCTTTTATGCTTGAAATAAACACTGTGCCGGGGCAAACAGAGGCCAGCCTTGTACCGCAACAGGTAAAAATAATGGGTTGGAAGCTAATGGATCTTTATACTGCGCTACTCAAAGAATGTTTACCTGCTTAAATTTATTAAATTGCACCGCACAAATTTTTAACCTAACTATTTCAAGTGTTTAAATTTATAGCAAGACAACCATTTATAGTGAACCTGCTTGTTGCAGTTATTTTGATCTTCTTTATAGGATTTATATTTTTTCAATCTCTGGGCTGGATCACTAATCATGGTAGTTATTTAAAAGTTCCCTCAGTAACAGGTATTAAAGTTGATGATGCTTTAAATCTACTTGAAAAAGAAGGTTTTGAAGTAGTGATTACTGATTCGGCATATAACGATAGTATTCCATTGAACACAGTAAAAAAACAACTACCTGATGCGGGAGCTACTGTAAAAGTAAATCGAACTGTATTTCTAAATGTAAACCCTGTCGCGCTTCCATTAATTGACATGCCAAAGTTAGAGGGATTGAGTTATCGCTTTGCGCTGGATAAAATGAGTAAAAGCCATTTGATTTTGGGAGATACCACTATGCGTCCGGATTTCATGAAGGGTTCTGTTTTGGAACAACAATATAAAGGGTCAAAAATAGAAGCCGGCACAAAAATCCGGTGGGGATCTACCATCGATCTGATAGTGGGTGGAGGCGTACAGGATATAAGAATAAAAGTGCCTGATCTTGTTGGAATGACGGTGGCACAGGCAAAAGAAACATTAAATGAAAAAGGCATTGTACTTGCTTCTATACTGGCCAGCGGAAACGTAAAGGATACACTTAATTCATTCGTTTATAAGCAAAATCCTGAAGTACTCGATATTGATAAATCACCTCTTTATATACAACCCGGGCAGACCATGGATATTTGGGTACAGGTAGAAAAACCTGTTACTGATACCTTAAAAGTAATTCAGGAGCCAATGCAACCATTACCACCACCAAAAACACAACAATGAAAAATATAACTTGTACAGAATTAAAAGCAAGACAAGAAGCAGGTGAATCAATTCATTTATTAGATGTAAGAGAACCTGCTGAAACTGCCGAATTTAATATCGGAGGCACGCCATTCCCTCTGGGTAAAATACAAAGCATGCAAACCGAAGATATTGAGAATTTAAAAAATGAAGAAGTGATTTGTTATTGCAGAAGTGGCAACAGGAGCCAGATGGCTGCGATGGTTTTAGAACAATTGGGATTTTGTAATGTAAAAAATCTCACAGGAGGAATGCTGGCATGGAAAGAAAAATTCGGTTCTAATTAAGTTAAAGTTTCTATTTCAATTTTATGCCTTCTTACATTTATCGAATTACAATTTATATTTGTCATCAAACCTAAATAAATGGATTTATTTTTTTTGCAGGTAGATTCCAGCGCATTGACACATGCTGCCGCTCCAAAAGTTCAAAATTTTTGGGAAATCCTGGTAAGTGGCGGTGTATTAATGATACCCCTGGGGATACTTTTTGTAGGTGCTCTTTATTTCTTTTTTGAAAGACTGATCGCTATTAACAAAGCATCCAAAACGGACAACAATTTTATGCGTATTATCCGTGATCATATTGTGAACGGCAACGTAGCTGCTGCCAGAAGTTTCTCAAAAAATAATGAGAATCCTGTAGCCCGCATTATTGATAAAGGAATTCAACGTATTGGTAAACCAATAGATGCCATAGAAAAGAGCATGGATAATGTAGGCGCTTTGGAACTCTATAAATTGGAAAAAAATCTTTCGATCATTTCCATTGTTGCCCGCATAGCGCCGCTATTTGGTTTCCTTGGCACTATCATAGGAATGTTGGCACTGTTCAAAGGAATAGCTATGAGTACTGAATATACGCCAAACACTATCGCTGATGGTATTTATATAAAAATGATTACTTCCGCTACAGGGTTGATCATTGGTATATTAGCGTATATAGGTCACAGTTATCTTGTTGCACAGATTACCCGCATCGAAAATAAGATGGAAATTGCAAGCGCTGAGTTCGCGGATATTTTGCAGGAACCAACCAGATAGTAGTGAGTAGTGATAGTAGTGAGTAGTGAATAATAAGTAATAAGTAAATATAAATGAGCATAAGAAAACGTTTTAAAAGCGATGATACGGAACTGGATACTGGTCCGTTGAATGACATTTTGTTCATTCTTATGTTTTTCTTTCTAATTATTTCCACAATGGCCAATCCGAATGTGATCAAAATGAATAATCCACGGGCCACAAGTGAAGCCAAAGCCAAGCAAAGCGTGATTGTAAGCATTGATAAAAACAAAGATCTGTATATCGGCCAACAAAAAATTCCTTTTGATTCGCTTGAATCCATTTTAAAAGGCCGATTGCCGGTGGGTGATAGCCTGGTAAAACCTGCCGTAGTAATTAATGCAGATTCCCTGGTAAGCTGGGGCGATATAGTGAAGGTGATGCAGGTGGCTAAAAAGCTGGGCGCTACTACATCTGCCTCCGTTAGTGCTAAGTAAATACTGCGCTTACCATTCTTTCTTTTCCGTAAATATCCTTTTTTATTGCAGAAATAAAACCCGCATTTTCAAATACGGTTTTAATATTCTTCGCATACTTTTCATGCACCTCCACATAAATTTTCCCTGATTTATCTAAATGCGTTTGAGCAAACTTTGCAATTTTTTCATAAAAAACAAAGGGATTATCATCTGCGACAAATAAAGCGACTTCCGGTTCAAAATCAATAACATTTTTATTTAAAAATTTTTTTTCTAAAACAGGAATATATGGCGGATTACTCACAATAATATCGAATGAAGAAAGCCGGTTCCATTCTTTTTCATTAAGAAAATCAAGTTGGAAAAAACTCACTTCCGCGTCCAGATTATTCGCATTTTCTTTTGCAACATTCAACGCTTCGGCGCTTATATCTATGGAAGTAATTTTACATTCCGGTAATTCTTTTTTTAATGAAACCGGAATGCAGCCACTACCGCTTCCAATATCAAGGATCCTAATTTTGGAATTACGCATTTTGTGTTTTGCGCTTTGTTCGTTGGTATTTAAAATCCCGTCATTTTGTACATTGTACATTCCACTTCGCACATTACCCACAATCCATTCTACCAACTCTTCCGTTTCAGGCCTGGGTATCAGCACACGCTTATTTACATAGAACTTTCTTTTATAAAACCACGCCTCATTCAAAACATATTGTACAGGCTTGTAATCAAGTAATTCTAATAAATATTTTTCAAGTTGTTTTAAATGATCTTCAATTAATTCAGCTTTCAGGCTTCTTCTCTCCCACTTCTTTAAACCGGTTACCTTTTCAAAAACCCAATCACTTATATTTTCGGCTTCGCGGTCATCATAGATTTCTTTCAGGCGCGATTTAAAATCATTATATATTTCCATCGTTGTCATTCACGCAAACTTAATTATTTTGTGAAGCACTTTTAAACAGTAAACGAATTGACTGACGAACAATATATGCAAAGATGTATCCAATTGGCCAAAAAAGGCGCCGGAAATGTAGCCCCAAACCCAATGGTAGGCGCAATTTTAGTGTATAATGACCTCATAATTGGAGAAGGTTTTCACAAAAAATATGGCGAAGCACATGCAGAAGTAAATTGTGTGAACAGTGTAAAAGAAGATAAGGAACATCTAATTGAAAAAAGCATTTTATTTGTTTCGCTGGAACCTTGCGCGCATTTTGGGAAAACGCCGCCCTGCACAAATTTAATTATTCAGAAAAAAATAAAAAAAGTTGTCATCGGTTGTCAGGATATTTTTAAAGAAGTATCCGGCAAAGGAATTCAAAAGTTAAACGACGCCGGAATAGAAGTAGTATTAGGAGTTCTACAAAAAGAATGTCTTGAATTAAACAAACGTTTTTTCACGTTTCATCAAAAACAAAGACCGTACATCATTTTAAAATGGGCACAAAGTATTAATGGCAAAATAGGTTCTTTAAAAGGCGAAAGAATATTAATCAGCAATGATTACAGCAACCGCGTCGTACATAAATGGCGAAGTGAAGAAGCAGCTATTTTAGTAGGAACAAACACAGCATTGAACGATAACCCTTCTTTAACAACAAGGCTATGGAAAGGGAAAAATCCTGTTAGAATAGTGATTGATAAAGAATTAAAGCTGCCATCATCTTTGAAGGTTTTTAATAATGATACGGATACTATTATTTTTAATAAAATAAAAAATGGATCAGACAGTAATATTCGTTTCATTAAAATTGATTCTGATAATTTCCTTCAATTTATTTTACATTCTCTTTATAATTTAAACATTCAAAGTGTTTTGGTAGTTTGGTAGAAGGTGGCGCCAAAACACTGCAATCCTTTATTGATAAAGGTTTGTGGGATGAAACGCGTGTAATTACAAATGAGAAATTAATAATTGAAGAGGGCGTAGATGCGCCTCAATTAAAAGAGGCAGTTTTAGAAAAACAAGAAAAATATTTTAGCGATTTGATAAGCTATTACCGGGTATAATATTTAAAATGAAAATGGGGAAAAGAATGATTCGTTAATCTTAAAAAGATTGCAAATTTTTCTTTGCAAAAAACAGTATCTCTAAAATCCCATCAAACAAAATAATAAAGTCATAAAGTGATGTTCGTTTAATTTTTTGTTGTTTTGCAAAATATTAAATAATCTAATTAAAAATATTCATGAACATTTTCTGCATAGAACAAAACTATTTAACGCATAAGAGAGAACGCGAAAATATAACTGCCGGCGAACCAATTATCTTTATAAAACCTCAAAGTGCTTTGTTACCTACGGATACACCGTTTCAATATAATAAATTTGATGATAACAGACTCTATGCCCAATGTGAAATTGTATTAAGAATTTCTGCGAACGGCAAAGACATTTCTGAAGTTGATACTATTAATTATTATGATGCAATTTCTACCGGCGTCAACTTCACCTCAATAGATATTCATGACGAATTAAATGGAATCAATGTTCCCTGGGAAGAAGCCAAAGCATGGAATAATTCTTCTATGATTGGCATCTGGATGCCGGCTCAGGATTTCAAAAATAAAAAGGACATTAATTTTTGTCTTTATAAAAACCGCGAAATGCTGCAGCTCGGAAATTCAGAACTAATGATCAATGATTTCGAAAAAATTATTTCTACAATCTCCAGACAGCACAATCTAAATGCCGGTGATATTATTTTTACAGGAACACCGGTAGGAATTGGTGAAGTTTTTAAAGGTGACCAATTAGAAGCATTTATAGAAGATGATACTGTATTAGAATTTGAGGTAACAGATTAAAATCAACCGGAATTCAGCTTCCGAACCTGAAAAAAACATTTCTAAATACCAACAGAATTATTAAACGCCACGGATTTCAGCAAACATTTGTTTATTAATTGCTTCCTCTTCATTGAAACCACTTCTTTTACCTCCAAATATTTCAATTTACTTGTTCCAACACTCCGCTCACTTTTTCTCCCGTTAATTGCGCATTTCGCATGGAAATTCCCCTGATCGCATTTTCGCTGAATTCAATAAATGCCTTCCGCGAAATTTCATCATCTCCGATCATAACGGGCACGCCAATATCTCCACCCTCACGAATAGATTGAATTAAAGGTATTTCTCCAAGAAATGGAATATCAAATTCAGCAGCTAATTTCTTACCACCTTCTTTTCCAAAAATATAATATTTATTATCAGGAAGTTCTTTTGGTGTAAAATAACTCATGTTCTCTACAAGCCCTATCACAGGCACTTTCAAGCCTGGCTGGTTAAACATAGCAATTCCTTTTTTAGCATCTGCAAGGGCTACTAATTGTGGTGTAGTAACTACTATAACGCCGGTTACCGGAACCGTTTGTATAATAGTAAGGTGGACATCTCCGGTACCGGGAGGCATGTCAATTATTAAATAATCAAGGTCACCCCAGTCCACATCAGATACAAATTGTCTGATGGCGCTGCTCACCATTGGGCCACGCCAAACCACCGCCTGTCGTTCATCTACCAGTAAACCGATACTCATCAGCTTCAACCCGTAGCGGTCTATAGGAACTATTTTCCCTTTTCCGTCCACGTCACGCATCACTGGCCTTTCACCGCGAACGCCAAACATAATATGCATACTTGGTCCGTAAATGTCAGCATCCATTAAACCAACTTTTGCACCACCTTCAGCAATAGCAAGCGCAAGGTTAGATGCAACAGTACTTTTTCCTACTCCCCCTTTGCCACTTACTACAGCAATTATATTTTTTACACCTTTTAAAATATCCTTCTTATCGGTACGTAAAGAGGTTGTCTTGCTTGACCAGTTAATATTCACTTCTATCTGATCATTTATCATGGAATGAATCGCTCTTAAGCATCTGTTTTTAATTACGTCTTTTAAAGGGCAAGCGGGCGTGGTAAGTACTACTGTAAAAGATACCGAATTACCGTCGATCTTTATATCCTTCACCATATTTAAAGTAATGAGGTCTTTTTTAAAATCAGGCTCTTCCACAGTACTTAACGCTTTGATAATTTCATCTTCTGTCATGGTTCAATTTTTTGTTAAAAAGATTAGGTAGCTGCGAATTTAAACATTGATAACCTTACTTTGTTTTAAAAATGGGAAATCTTGTTTTGAAATCCGATAATTATTGATTTAAAATTTTCTGAATAAAATTTGATTATTACTTTTTTTAAGAATTATGAAAAAAATTATACTTTATTTTTTATTTTTTCTTTTTGTATTTCCCGTTGTGGTGAAGGCGCAGTTTGAAACTTACAAAGATTCTGTAATTCAATTGTATGGCGTGGTAATGTCGGCAGACAGCCTGAAGGCTTTACCCTCTGTGAGTATAATGGTAAAGGGTAGAAATCAGGGAACACTTTCAAATGAACAGGGTGTATTTTCTATTGTAGTGTTAAAAGGGGATAAATTGGAATTTACCAGCGTTGGCTACAAACCTAAATTGGTTCATATTCCAAAAAACCTGGATGGCAACCAGCAAAGTATGATTCAGTTGATGGTAGAAGACACGGTCTATCTTCCTGCAACCATTATCAAAAAATATCCATCAAGGCAAGAATTTGAACGTGATTTTGTTAATACAAAAGTACCTGACGACAAGCAGGAAGTAGCAAGGCAAAACCTTTCAGAATCCAACAGGCGCGCATTGATGTCTGTTTATCCGCGAGATGGCCGGGAGGCAAGCAATTACTACCTTAAACAAAACGCGCAAAAATATTATTCTGCCGGCCAGTTGCCACCACAAAATATTTTTAATCCACTCGCCTGGGCAGAGTTTATAAAGGCATGGAAAGCGGGCGATTTCAAAAGTAAATAAACACAGGCTGCTTCACTTACTTTCTTTTCGAACTATAATATTAATGTGTTTTAAATGACGATCATGAAGACAAAAGCCTAATCATAAGAATTCTTTTCGATCCTTAATATTCAGCGATTACTTATAGCTGCATCACCCAATTACAAAATCACCAATTCACCAAATAACCCAATCACAAAATCTTACTATAAACTTTCTATCTTTGAATTACTCAAAACAAATCAATGGATAAAATCAAAAACATTATTTTATCTTCTATCAATGTAAAACAACAGATACTTAGTGATGAAAAATTGTTGCAAACGATAATGGATTGTGTTAATGTAATAGTAAGCGCTTTTGAAAAAGGGAATAAGGTATTGTTTTGCGGAAATGGAGGAAGCGCTTCAGATGCTCAACACCTTGCAGCCGAACTTACGGGCAGGTTTTATACAGACAGGGATGCTCTTCCTGCAGAAGCGTTACATTGCAATACATCTTATATAACCGCGGTGGCAAACGATTACAGCTATGATGTTATCTATTCAAGGTTGATAAAAGGTATAGGGAACGCAGGAGATATTTTAGTTGGATTGAGCACTTCAGGCAATAGCAAAAACATTGTAAAAGCTTTTGAAGCTTCCAAAAAAAAAGGAATGATCACCATTGCTTTCACCGGCTCAAAGGGAGGAAAATTAAAAGACCTTTCGGACCATCTGATAAATGTCCCAAGTGACGACACGCCCCGCATTCAGGAGAGCCATATCACTATTGGCCACATCATTTGCCAGTTGGTAGAAGAAATTTATTTTGCAGATACCAATGATTAAAGAAGTTATTATTCTTGCCGGCGGATTGGGAACAAGATTACGCTCCGTGGTAGCTGATATTCCAAAATGCATGGCACCTGTGGCAGGAAAACCATTTTTGCATTATCTCATTAATTTTTTGCAAAAGAATGGAATCGAAAATTACATTTTCAGTGTAGGTTACCTGCATGAAATAATTGAAGTGTATTTATATGAAAATCATTCTGATATATCGTACCAATTCTCTTTGGAAAAAGAACCTATGGGAACCGGCGGAGGAATAAAATTGGCATGCGATAAAACATCGCAGGCAAATGTGTTGATTTGCAATGGCGATACACTTTATAAAATCAATTTAAAAGAACTTTCAACATTTCATCTAAACAAAGATGCAGCCTGTACTTTAAGCCTAAAGCCCATGATTAATTTTGACCGTTATGGTGTGGTAGAATTAAATGAAAACAATTCTATAAAATCTTTTAAAGAAAAACAATTCTATCAATCAGGATTAATCAATGGTGGCGTGTATGCAATAAATGTGGATCGGTTTCTAAAAGAAAACCTTCCCGAAAAATTTTCTTTTGAAAAAGATTATCT
>CAJDUV010000008.1_pt1 | contig 25535 bp, 19 predicted proteins | sample 7391201 | NCBI WGS metagenome assembly CAJDUV01 (sample SAMEA7055680, study PRJEB34461) | soil metagenome | biome: terrestrial ecosystem; feature: Peninsula; material: soil | place: Antarctica | collected 2016 | reverse complement strand
CCAAGGTTATCATGTGCTTTTATATTAAAAACGTATTTTCCTGAAGGAAGATTAGTATAATCTTTTTCCATTTTAGGCGACCATTCGCTCCAGTGCTCATCATACCCTTCCAGTTGATAGCTGTATTCTATATTTTTTTGTAAACCATAATTTGGGGAACTGTATTCAAAATGAAAAGAATTGAAACGATTAGGCAATCTCAAGATATCTTTTTCACTTTGGCTGTAAACAACATTCTGATTTTGAAAATGCCCCCCAAAAAGAAGGCTATCACTTTTTCCAATAGCTTTTACTTCACCTAATAAAACTTTTAATTGAAATTCGTTGGCCGCATATTTTTCAAAGTTTAAATGGATCACACCTTTCTCAGATCCAATAAAAATATTTTCATTATTGTAAGGATAAATATTTTCGAATCCTGATAATATCTGACCCGTTAATTCAGGAAAGAAAGTGATGGTATATGGTTGCTTTTCATTATTTCTATTCAATACGGCTACCCCTATTTTTTTGCCACTGCAAAACCAAATGTTCCCTTCGCTATCTTCTTTCAGATACCTTACTGCCATGTTTTTAAATACAGGAGTTAGAAATGCAGATGGAATAAATTTCCCCGAGGTATTATCAAATTCATAAATGCCATTGGTAGTAGCGAAAACAACTCTGTTTTTTATCTTGAAAACGTAATTTTCCAGAGTGGCGGGCAATCCATTTTTTTCTGTGAATAATTGAGCTGTATAAGAGTGATTATTAGGGAAAAGTTTGATACGATAAATTCCGCGATATGGGTGAGATGCCCATATCTGATCATTATTATCAATGGCGATAAACCGGAAAGACTCATGCAATCCAACAAAAGCGCCTTTATTTGTAAAATGATTTTGATCGAACTTTTAAAATTTGTAATAGAAAAAACACCATCGTTATGCCCCATCAAAAGTTGCTGGTTTACTTCTTCTATGCGCCATACTTCGCCTGAAGTATTGTTGATTTGTGTAAAGTCACCTTTTGAAAAACTCAAGTCTTTGTTCAAATTATTTAAAGGAGCCGAATAGGCTCCATCTGATGTGCCTATGAAAAGATGATTCCCAAAAATAATAGTAGAGAAACCGGAAAGCTCATTTGCTTTATTTGGTTTTATGTATTTAATGGCTGAATTATACGCTATAAAAGAAATTCCATTATTTAATCCGGCCCATAGGTTTTGATCTTTATCCAGGAAAACACATAGCACATTATTATTTTGAAGCCCTTCTGAAGTGGATATTTTCTGAATATTATTTCCTTTAAAATCAAGGATCAAGCAACCCTGTGAAGTGGTTCCGGCTACAAATTCTGTTTCATTGATGCGGGCAGATGTATAGATATGACTGATCGAAAGGTCACTTAATGAATTTATAGGTTTGCTCAACGAATCTTTGTAAAGGTGGAAAAATCCGTTTTTCTTGCTTGTTAATAGAAAACTATCTTCTCCTGTTTTGATAATTCCTGAAAGCTCAATATCGCCACTTGTTATTTTTTGATTATTTAGAGGGTACCAGCTATTGTTTTTAAATTCAAAAAGACCTGTATTTCTATCATATGCAAAAAGACGGTCACCGGATTTTTTCATATATTGCCATCCAACTTTGGGTAAATAAACTTTTATACTGTTATTTCTATATTCAAAGATTCTGTCGGAGGCGTGGAAGAAAACAGATTCATTGAAAATTTCAATTCTCCATATATCAGCAAAAGTGTTTTGATGTGGTGGAATGCGATTTATCAGAGAAGTATAATTTAAAATGCCATTTTGGTTGGGAGAAAAAAAACCGATTTCGCCCTGGCCACCTACAAATATTTTCCCATCAGGTGCTACAGCCAGCGAACGCATAATTGTTTTATTAGGCTGTGGATATATTTTCCAATAATTTCCATCAAAAGTTACTAAGCCTTCGTTATTGGCAAAATACATGATTCCTTCTTTATCCTGGCTTATACACCAGGTTTGGCTGCCAGCGTGAAAATCATTTTTACTATAATTGATAATTTCAGGAAGCCCCAAAGTATTTTGTGCAGATGAAGGGAAAAAGCAGGTTGTCAATAAAAAAAACAGAAAGCAGCTGATTTTCATAAAATAAAGATATTGTTTTCTTTGATGTAGTAATGATGTAGTTCATTCTCTACGTAATATTCAGTAATCTCATTTGTTTGATGTAGTATAGATGTAGTCATTTATTTTTGGTTAAAGCATTGTTAACTTAAATTTGATTTTGCATTTAATCAAAAAATAATATTCCCTAACTTAAAAATCTGCATATGAAAAAAATCCTTCAAAGAGTTTGCCTTCCTTTAATCATATTTTTGATTAGTACAGTTTCCTGGGCGCAAAATAAATCCGTAACAGGAGTAGTTACCGATGAAAATGGAAATAGTGTTGCCGGAGCTTCGATTACTGCAAAAGGAACTACAATCGGAACTTCCACCAATGAAAGTGGCGGGTTCACTCTTTCTATCCCCGTATCAGTAAAGTACCTGGCTGTTTCTGCGGTTAATTTCTCCGGAAAAGAGGTTCTTATATCGGAGAATCCAATGGCGATAGAAATAAAAAGTACTGCAAAAGATTTGACAGAAGTTATAGTGGTTGGTTATGGAACGCAAAAAGTAACTAAAGTATCTGGCGCGATCTCTACCGTAAAGGCGGCCGATATCGAAAGGCTTAAGCCTGTTCGGCTGGAAGAGGCTTTGCAGGGGCAGGCTGCCGGTGTCACCGTTATTGATGGTGGCTCGCCCGGATCCAAGCCGACCGTGCTCATAAGAGGTATTCCCTCATTTTCCGGTACGGATCCCTTAGTGGTTATTGACGGTATCCAACAAACGCTGGATGACCTGAATGCGATCAATGCCGCTGATATCCAATCTATCAGTGTATTGAAAGATGCCGCTACTACCGCTATATATGGAGTAAAAGGTGGAAATGGCGTGATAGTGGTTACCACCAAAACTGGTAGAAAAAATCAAAAAAGTGAGATAAATGTAAGTGCTAATTATGGCATGCAGGAAGTAGCCAAAACCATTGGCGTACTCAATGCATCGCAATATGGCGCTATTATCAATGAAGGAAGCGTGGCCTCCGGGGGCAATATCAAATTCCCTGACCTATCAGTTTTGGGCAAAGGAACAAACTGGCAGGATGAGATATTTCATCAGGCACCTATACAAACTTATAACGCTAGTGCAAGAGGCGGTAGTGATAAAATGACCTATTTTGTTTCAGGCGGGTATCTTGATCAGGATGGGATTGTAGGAGGAGGATCCAAATCAAACTTTAAGAGGGCCAATGCTACAGCTAACCTGGATTTTGATCTTTCCAGTAAATTAAAATTAATTCTGAATACCAGCTTTGTGAACATAAAAGGACAGGGAGTACAGGAAAATTCATTCAACTCTATTATAGGGAGCGCTTTGAACTTTGATCCTACTGTTCCTGTAAATAATACTGATCCGGATATAGTAGGAAAATACGGATATAGTAATCTGTTGTTATCAGAAATCTTTAACCCTCTTACCAAATTAGATAATACCTATAATGTTTCTAACGGGAATAAATTATATGGAAAGATAGAATTGCAATATAAGGTAGTTAAGAACGTGATGCTTACTACCCGTTTTGGCTATACTGACTGGAATCAAACCGGTAAAAGCTTTACCCCGTTGGTTTTCTATGGCCCGTTAAACGTTGAGAACACTATGAATGCCGATGGATCAACAATTGCTGGTAAGCACAACAGTGTAGGTGAAAATAAAAATACAGATGCCAGTTTTACATCTGAGACTTTTGCCAATTATAATTTTAAAGTAAATAATGATCATAATTTTGAAACCGTAGCAGGTATCTCATTTGCGAAAAGCAGTGGAGATGCCATCAATGCTTCAAGACAGGATGTACCTTTTAATTCATGGACTTTTGCTGATTTAACTTCTGCTACCGGTACTAATACAGCAACTAATACTTCAGCTTATACTGCCGGAAATTCTCAATATTTCAGGAAAAATGCTTCTTACTTTGGAAGAGTGAATTATGATTACAAATCAAAATATTTAGCATCATTCACAGCACGGCGCGATGGCTCGTATGCATTTGGCCCTGCAAATAAGTTTGCTGATTTTTATTCAGGCTCTCTTGGTTGGGTAGCTTCCAATGAGGATTTCTTTAAATCTGATGTTATTAATTATTTAAAAATAAGAGGCAGCTATGGTACCGTTGGTAATGAAAATGTAAGCCCGCAATTTGTAAGTATTTCCACCGGCGGCCCAAGTTATGGGAGTACTGCTAATAGCAACGGCTATACTTTTGGGAATACTTTTGTTCTGGGTTCTACAGTAGCTTCCTATAGAAATGATGCTTTGGCGTGGGAAAAGCAAAAGCAATTCAATATTGGTTTTGATGTAACCTTTTTCAAAAATAAATTCTCTTTAACTGCAGATTATTTTGATAAAAAAGTAAGCGGTTTATTATTTACTCCTTCTGTTTCACTCTATCTTGGAACCGCAGCTATCCCTACTGCAAATATAGGGTCCACCAAAAGTAGCGGGGTAGATATGACGTTTGGCTACAACGATAATATCAGCAGGAATTTATCAATCAATTCTTCACTTACCTTCACCTCTTCTACTAATTTAGTTACTGCAACCAATAGTGATGGTACGGCAATTATTAATGGAGGAAGCTATTTTAACGGGCAATCGCAAACTGCCACCAGATTTCAAAAAGGATTTACTCCAGGTTATTTTTATGGATACAAAACTGATGGCTTGTTTCAAACCCAGGCCGATGTAAATAATTATACTGTGATAAGTCCGGTGACGAAACTACCTGTAGTGCTTCAGCCAAACGCACAGCCTGGCGACATACGTTATGCAAATACAAATGGGGATACATTGCTGAATGCTGCAGACCAAACAAAAATTGGTGATCCCTTCCCTAAGTTTACGATGGGCTGGAACGTAGGATTAAATTTCAAAGGATTTGACCTGAATGTATTTACTTATGCTTCAATCGGAAATGATGTTTACAGAGCTTTTGAAAGAAATGCTAACTTTTCCAATAAATATGACGGCGTTTTAAACAGGTGGACAGGTGAAGGATCTACTAATGATGCGAGAGACCCAAGATTCACGTTCGCTGATGTGAATAGTAATATCAGGGTTTCCGACAGGTATATTGAAGATGGTTCTTTTGTGAAGATCAAGAATATTGTATTGGGGTATTCCTTACCAAAATCGTTGATCAGGCAAAGCAAAGCATTCAATAATGTTCGCGTATATGCCCAGGTCAAAAACGCTTACACATTCACTAAGTATTCCGGTTTTGATCCTGAAGTTCCGGGAGGAATTTTAGATACCGGTGTGGATCGTGGTAGTTACCCACAGGCCAGAACCTATTCTGTAGGCATTGATTTAAAATTTTAAATTCCAACCCAAAAAAAATAAAAAATGAAAAATAGTATTAAGATAATAAGCCTGTTCTTTTTTATTATCGTATTTTCTTCCTGTAAGAAATGGGTTGAGTATAACCCTCACCAGGATTACAAGATAACCGATCTTGATTATTTAAAATCTGAAAGCGATTACAGAACAATGGAGGTAAGTGTTTATACGCCTCTTCAATGGCTTAACCAGGATGTAGTTGTTTCTGATATTGCGTCAGATAATTCTGTTGCAGGCGGTGAAAATGCTTCCGATGTGTTGAATTTACAAAACATAGATGATTATACAGTTACCTCCGATAATGGCACTCTGGCCGATCTTTGGAAATCAGCTTATGAAGGAATCAACAGGGCAAATTACATGACTCAATACAAAGACAAAAATCCTGCAGGGCAAACTGTAACTTTTGCAGGAAAAGATGCTCTTTATGGTGAGGTATATTTTTTAAGAGCTTATTATTATTTTGACCTTGTAAAATTCTTTGGCGATGTTCCACTTTTTACAGATAAAAGATTGGGAATTACGGATTCAAGATCATTGAAAAGATCACCTAAAGCAGATGTTTACAAACAAATAGAACTGGACTTAACCAATGCAATTGCAGTATTACCGACTACACCGGCTCAACCTGGAAGAATTACCAAATATGCCGCGCAGGCTTTGCTTGGCAAGGTTTATCTATATGAAAACAAATTTGATGCTGCTGCAGCTATGTTAGAAAATGTAGTGAATGGGCCTTTCAGCCTCGTTCCGGATTTTGCAAGCATCTTTTTATCTTCAGGTGAAAACGGCCCTGAATCTGTTTTTGAAATTCAGTATTCTAATCTGTCTCCTTATTATAACTGGGGTGGGGCCACGAGAGGGCAGGGAAACTATGCGGTGCAGCAATGTGGTATAAGAGGAATACAGGGTACGAGCCCTTTTGCAGCCGGATGGAGTACTAACCTACCTACACAGGATCTTGCAAATGCTTATTCAGCAGGTGACCAGAGGAAAGCTGCAACAGTATTGGATATTGATAAATATATTGTTGCCAATCCTTCTTTTTTCAACGGTTTTTTCCCATCTACCGATCCGGGATTTGCTACCAATCCTGCATACCAGGTGGCTCCGTTTAAAAATACAGGGCTGTATGATATGAAATATCAGCCACGCAAAGGACAAACTTCTGGTCAGATAGAATTGAATTATTTGAATAATTACAGAACCATCCGTTTTGCAGGCGTACTGTTGATGGCAGCTGAAGCCAATAACAGAAAATCTTCTCCTGATGATGGAAAAGCACAGGGATATTTGAATAAGGTACGCCAACGTGCTTTTGGTGATCAGCTACATAATATTACCGCCACCGGAAGCGCTCTCACCCAGGCAATATGGAATGAACGCAGGCTGGAACTGGCTATGGAAGGAGACAGATTTTTTGACCTCGTGAGAACAGGGCAGGCAGCCGCAAAAATTACCGGTTTTAAAGTTGGAAAAAATGAAGTATTTCCTATTCCACAAGATGAAGTTACTATTTCAGGATTGACACAAAATCCCGGTTATTAATATTCAAAAAACTAAAAATAGAAAACATGAAAAAATTAAAATATGTCATTAGCTTTTTGTTTGTTACTGCAATTATTTCAGGTTGTTCCAAAACAAAGAATGATGATATTTCATTTGTAAAAACTGCAACTGCGCCATCAGATGAATCGACAAAATTTGTTATTGCACAGGATAACTCTGGCAAGGTAACCATTACACCAAATGGGGCAGGAGCGGTTTCTTATGATGTATATTTTGGCGACACTACAAAGGCGCCTGTAAATGTGATAGCAAGCAAAAGCGTGGTTCACCAATATGCCGAAGGAAGCTATACTGTAAAAATGGTTGCAAAGGGTATGACAGGGCAAACAACAGAAACTTCTTCGCCACTGGTAGTTACTTTCATAGCGCCTGTAAATGTAAAGCCTGTGGTAACACAGAATATTCATAATGTAACTGTGTCTGCAACTGCATTGTATGCAACGGGTGGTTTCCAGGTTTATTATGGGGACGTGCCTAATGAAGTTCCGGTTCCTTTTGCATCCGGTGCGAATGTTTCTCATACTTACGCACAGGCCGGAAATTATACAGTAAAAGTAATTGCATTAAGTGGAGGCGCAGCTACTACTACTGTAAATACTCCAATAACTGTTTATGATTCATTGTTGTTACCGATGACTTTTGAAAACCCACATGTATCTTATAATTGGGGCGATTTTGGGGGCAATAGTACTACTGTTATTCCCAATCCATTCCCTTCAGGAATCAATACAAGCGCTACAGTAGCTAAAATGGTCAAAAGTGGCCAAAGCTGGGCAGGCAATTATATTGTTTTAGACGCGCCATTAGATCTTTCTGTGAAACATGTGTTTAAAGTAAAAATTTATTCTCCAAGAGTAGGAATGAAAATATGGTTTCAATTAGAAAGGAGTGGTAATAATTCTTTCCAGGATCACAGGGAAGTAGCTACTACAGTTGCCAATCAATGGGAAGAAATGACTTTTGATTTTTCAGGTGTTGACAATAGTAAGCGTCTTCAGAATATGTTATTCTTTATAGATAATGGAACAGTGGGCGACGGCTCCCCAAATTATACCATGTATTTTGATGACATCACATTAAACTAATTAATTTAATTCTAAAAATTATGATAACTCAATTAAAATCCTGCTTAGGAATTTTCGTTGCGATTTTATTTTCTTTCAGCAGTTGCAAAAAAGAGGATAGGACATTCGGAGCGCTTGTTACTCCCACCAAACCTGTAATAACAGTAACTCTTGTTGGTAAAGATGCCAATAATCCTTTTGGAGATGGTTCCGGAAAGGTAATGGTAAGTGTAGCGTCCGATCATGCATTTAATTATAAAGTAGATTTTGGCGATGGGTTGCCCGCGCAGGTTTCGACATCCAATCAGTTCAAACATACTTATACGCTGCCTACCGGCAATTCTAATTTGACAATTACGGCCATTTCTTCCGGCACAGCGGGCATTTCAAGCACTAATACAGTCGATTTTGTAATCTATCGTGCTTTTATTCCGGATCCTACTTTGGTCACAATGCTTACAGGTAATGGAGTAAAAAAATGGCGTGTAGATAGTTCGGCAGCGGCCAATCTCGGTGTAGGCCCTGGTAACACATTTACGCCCGATTGGTGGGCTGCAGCCTCTGATGAAAAAAAGGGCTTAGGTATTTATGACGATATCTATACATTCAATTCCAATGGAAATATGTTTACACATGCTACCAATAACAGTATTTTTGGAAAAGAAGAATATCTAAAAGATTTTGATCCTAGCCTTAATGGAAGCGGCGATTATACTTTAACAGGCCCTACTGCCGCATCTTATACCGAAAAATTTGGTTACGATGGAGATGCAAACGGAGAGTACATTACATTCTCACATTTAGGCCACCTGGGAATGTATCTTGGAGTTCATAAATATCAAATTATTTCCAGGACAGATACCAACATGATGTTACGTTGCCTGCAGGATCCTGGCGCATGGTATGTGAAAATAATTGCGGTTCCATAAAATTTAAAATCTGAAACAGGTACTTAGTTAAAAAAGTACCTGTTTTATTTTATCCCTGGTAAATATTCATTTTACGAGTATCAGCTAATTTTTTTTTTGACATTAAGAAAAAGGGGATTTTGTAACTAAATCGTTATCATCAGTAAATCAACTTTTAATGAAGATCTATAATTTAATTTTGATGTCTTTTTTGGTGACTTTTCACAGCATTCGCGCCACCGGACAATCTTTTTCTGCAGAAACTTTTGCGCTAACTAATTATACTTTCGCTTCCAATACTGAATCAAGATTATTGTGCGGTGTTATTGTTTCTTCAGAAAAAAAAAGCGCCTATTCCCTCTCAGGGAAAGATGCAAACCGGTTATCACTTATAGGAAACGATATTTACATAAAAAATAAATTTATAAAACCGGTTCACTATAATAAGCAAATTCAATTTACCATTCAATTAAAAGAAAATAAAAAAACAATATCCCAAAAATCATTTACACTTTTGAAAGACCAATTTCATCATAATAAAGTAATCGCCCACCGCGGAGCCTGGAAAAATAATAACCTTCCCCAAAATTCTATTGCTGCTTTAAAAGCCGCTATAGCATTGGGCTGTGCAGGATCAGAAACCGATGTACATTTGACAGCAGATAGCGCTTTGGTTATTAATCACGACCCGGTTTGGGGAGGATTGCCTATTCAAAAAAGTACACTGGAGGAACTCCGTAAAACAAAGCTTTCCAATGGTGAATTATTGCCGGTACTTCCTGATTTCTTAACAACTATTCAACAGCAAACAGGTACAAAATTAATATTAGAGATAAAACCTTCTGAGAGAGGAAAGGAGTGGGCCAATGCAACAGTACAAAAAGTAATTAGTACTGTTCATAAAATGCAGGCACAGGCATGGATCACTTACATCAGTTTTGATTATGGAATGCTGAAAGAGGTTTTGAGATTAGAGCCTTCGGCCAATGTGCAATACCTCAATGGTGATAAGTCTCCTGAACAATTAAAACAAGACGGCATAAAGGGTGCGGACTATCATTATTCTGTTTTCCAAAAACGACCTGAATGGATTGAATCAGCAAAGAAAAATAAGATTGATCTGAATGCATGGACAGTAAATGAAGAAAAAGATATGAGTTTTCTTTTGGCGAATGATTTTAATTTTATCACCACCAACGAGCCTGAATTATTATTTAAAGAGATTAAGAGATCGCCCGTAACGAGAGGAATGAAATTAGTATGGAGTGATGAATTTAATTATACAGGATTACCGGATTCTTCCAAATGGAATTATGAAACAGGAGGGCATGGCTGGGGAAACAATGAAAAGCAATTTTATACAGAAGCGGATACTGCAAATGCGGTGGTGCGAAATGGAGTACTCTCTATTATTGCGCGAAAAGAAAATCGCGGTAACAATGCATATACATCAGCAAGGTTGCTTACCAGAGGGAAGGCGGAATGGACGTATGGATATGTGGAGATGAGAGGTAAACTGCCACCCGGGCGCGGCTTGTGGCCTGCAGGATGGATGCTGGGAAGCGATGTGGGAAAGGCCGGATGGCCCATTTGTGGCGAAATTGATATTATGGAACATGTGGGTTTTAAAAAAGATACTGTGTTTGGCACCGTTCATACCGGGGCTTATAACCATGTGAAAGGAACACAGAGAGGAATAGAAACGATGATTGAAAATCCATATAGTCAATTCCATACTTTTGCGATAGATTGGACACCTGAAAAAATTGATTTTTTACTGGATGGAAACATATTTTATCATTTTGCCAATGAACATAAAACAGTCCAGGAATGGCCATTTGACAGGCCGTTTTTTCTCCTTCTAAATATGGCGATCGGCGGTAACCTCGGGGGACAAAAAGGAATTGATGATTCTATTTTTCCAGCCACATATCAAATAGATTATGTAAGGGTTTTTCAATAGAAACAAGTGATACCTTGTTTTATAATTAGGTACAAGTCATGTCTTGTACCTACAATTATAAAAACCTTGTACCTACAATTAAAAAAAAGTAATACAATTCCAAATGAAGAAAAAAATTCTGGTACTGCTTTCGATTTCATTTTTGGCGTGCAATCATAAAATGACAATAGGCAAGTCGGGCCAGGGCGTGCAAGCATATAATGCCGATAGTAAACAAATAATCGTCTATACAACCGCAGAAAATACAGACTTTCGTTTAACACCTACCGACACATTACATCTTAAGGACTTTGGCCAGCCGGTGGAAACACAGATTTGTATTTTTATCGATCCAACAAAGACGTTTCAAACAATGCTTGGAATTGGAGGTGCTTTAACGGACGCTGCTGCGGAAACATTTTTCAAGTTGCCTAAAGACAAACAGCAAGAAATATTAACGGCCTATTACAGTAAAGATAAAGGGATAGGCTACACGTTGGCAAGAACAAATATTGGCAGTTGCGATTTTTCGAGTGATAGCTATACTTATATTCAGGAAGGAGACTCTGCATTAAAGACATTTAATATTGGTTATGATAAACAGTTTAAAATTCCTTTTATCAAGGACGCGATCGCTGCGGCCGGTGGAACATTAACTTTATTTGCAACCCCATGGAGTCCGCCAGCGTTTATGAAAACCAATAATGACCTGCTTCACGGAGGGAAACTAAAACCCGAATACTATCATAGCTGGGCAATGTATTATACAAAGTTTATTAAGGCCTACAAAGCGGAAGGAATTCCAATATATGGAATTTCGATACAGAATGAGCCAATGGCTACACAAAAATGGGAATCTTGTATCTACACTGCAGAAGAAGAAAGAGATTTCTTAAAAAATAATTTAGGCCCTGTAATGAAAAAGGAAGGTTTGGGTGACAAAAAAATAATTGGTTGGGATCACAATCGCGATTTGATTTATCAGCGTGCTTCTACCTTATTAAATGATCCGGAATCGGCAAAATATTTATGGGGTATCGGATTTCATTGGTATGAAACCTGGGCCGGTGGCAAGCCAATGTACGATAACGTAGGATTGGTACATGAAGCCTTTCCTGATAAAAATTTACTTTTTACCGAAGCATCCAACGAGTTATTTGATATAAATAAAATAAATGAATGGAGATTGGCTGAAAGATATGGCGAATCCATGATCCATGATTTTAATAATGGAACAGTAGGCTGGATCGACTGGAATATCTTACTGGATCAACATGGTGGGCCGAATCATGTTGGCAATTTTTGTTTTGCTGCTATTCATGGGAACACGCATACCGGTGAATTAATGTTTACTAATTCTTATTATTATATTGGTCAGTTTTCAAAATTCATTCATCCCGGCGCTAAAAGGATTATCAGTTCACCGAGCAGAAGTCCTTTGCAAACAACAGCTTTCAAAAATGAAGATGGAACCATAGCTACAGTAGTATTAAATGAAGGTGATACAAAAATTAATTATTTTCTTTGGATAAATGGTAAAGCGGCAGAAGTTACTTCTTTGCCACATTCCATTCAAACACTGGTATTTTAGAAGTATGATAAAAATTGTAGAATTAGTTTCTTAAGAAAAATTGTAAGATTAAAATAAATCAATATGAAAAAAATACTTTGGGTCTTATTGTTATGCAGCGCCTGTGGTAAAAAGGGCGGAGGGAGCGATCCTGGTATTCCCCCTGCTATTAAATCCTTATTGAGCATAACGGATGTGCAACAGGCAAAGGATAAGTCTGCCACGACCACTTTTCTTTTTACCGTAAATGTGGATAATGTTTCTTCGCAGGAAATAAAAGTGGATTACACAACCGTTGATGGCACTGCTAACAGTGTTGATTATACGCAAAAATCGGGTACATTGGTTATCCCCGCAAATCAACATAATGCCGGCATTGAAATTTCTGTAAAGGGCAATAGCGTATGCGATGTGCAAAAAGTGTTTTATGTACAGCTTAGCAACCCGGTAAATGCCAGGATAAGTGGCACGGGAAAAGGCACGGGAACTATCACTTGTGATGGTACCGATCTTACTGTGGATGGGGCGGGATATGTTGCTCCCACAAGCTATCCGGGCCTTGCGTTGAAATGGAGTGATGAGTTTAGTGATTCTGTTTTGAACAGTAATACATGGAATTATGAAACCGGCGGTGGCGGTTGGGGAAATAATGAATTGGAATATTATACCAATAGCCCTAATAATTCTTATATCGCGAAAGGAGGATACCTGGTGATAGAAGCGAAGCAAGAAACGATCGGTTCCAATAATTATACATCTGCAAGGTTGCAAACAAAAGGCAAGCAGGAATTCCAATATGGCAGGATGGACGTAAGGGCCAAACTCCCTAAAGGGCAAGGATTATGGCCTGCAATATGGATGTTAGGGAGTAATATTTCAACTACTCCATGGCCTGCAAGTGGAGAGATTGACATTATGGAATTGCTGGGCAATCAGCCCAACAAAATGTATGGAACTATGCATTGGGGAAATGTAGGGCAGGGCAGTAGCCAGCTCGGCGGAAGTTATTCTTTGCCAGGAGAAGATTTTTCTCAAAAGTTTCATGTATTCAGTATCGTATGGGATTCCAGTAAAATTGAATGGTATGTGGATAATAATAAATTTTTCACAGGGAATAAATCCGCTGTCAATGGGAATTACCCTTTTGACCAGCCATTCTTTTTTATTTTGAATGTAGCGGTAGGCGGTGCATGGCCTGGAAGCCCGGATGCCACTACTGTTTTTCCCCAACGTATGATAGTTGATTACATCAGGGTGTTTCAATAACTTTCTTCAGGAGACTGATTCGTCATGAAATTTTCATAAAAAATTTCTTTTTAAATTTTTAGGTAAGAAATTTGTGATGCTCTGATTGGACTAAAATATTTTTTAGTAGCAAATTGGTTTATTGAAATCGCAAAAAATGATCCTGCTTTTAATGTAGAGATATTGGATCTGGCAGAAATAAAACTTCCTTTTGTAGATGAACCTTATCATCCGCGGTTGCAGAAATATACTAAAGAGCATACTAAGCAATGGAGCAAAACAATTGACGAAGCAGATGCATTTGTATTTGTGATTCCTGAGTATAACTACAGCATGCCGCCGACATTATTAAATGCTATTGATTTTTTATTCAAAGAGTGGAATTACAAGCCGGCCGGTTTAGTAAGCTACGGTGGAATGTCCGGTGGCCTGAGGTCAGCGCAAATGAGTAAATTGACATTGACCACCGTAAAATTAGTACCACTATTTGAGGGTGTAAGTATTTCTTTTTTTGAAAAGCGTATTGATGCGGATGGAAACTTCAGCGGAAATGAATTGGAAATTAAATCTGCCGCAATTATGCTTCACGAATTATTGAAATGGACTGAAGCACTAAAACCGATGCGGAGTAAATAAAATATTCGGAAAACCGGTTACAATTTGTGACTGGTTAAAATTGGATAGAAGATTGACAGGAATTTATTAAATGAATTTCTGCTAAGAATTTATAGCCAATAAAATCAACAAAACAGAAATGATTTAAACACATGAAATTTTTTATAAAAAATATGGTTTGTCCACGCTGCATTATGAGTGTGGAACAGATTTTAAAAGACAATAAACTGGAAGCGAAATACGTGCAACTTGGTGAAATTGAATTGATAAAAGCTCCTGGCAAAAAGCAGTTGCAAAATTTTTCAGAAGCACTTCAAAAAGTGGGTTTTGAATTATTGGACGACCAGAAAAAACAATTGATAGAAAAAATAAAAACTTTATTGATCAGTAAAGTGCAGGAAGGAGATATGGAGGCTCATTTCAGTATTCATAAATTTTTAACCAAAGTGATTCTTAAAGATTATTCTTCTATAAGCAAACTATTTTCAGAAGTGGAAAGCATTACTATTGAACAATTTTTCATCACGGGAATGACACCTACGCAATTTAAAAATTTGGGTGTTATTCATAGAAAACCGATTGATGGGGTTTTCTAATAGGGAAAACAAGTAAAGGATTTCTTTATCTTCCTTTTTTATATACATCTTTCCCAAAACGATATAACAGTAATAAAATCATTCATCCGAAATTTGTATTTGAAAATAAACAAAAGATGAATGACAATAATTTGATTGATATCCCCTTATCCGGCGTGGATAGTGAACATTGCGCTTTAATTGTAGATAAGGGCTTGGGTAAAGTGGCTGGCATCAATTCTCATAAAGTAGAACTGAATAATAAACGGGCGGTTATTAATACCAACGGCGATATTGAAGTATTGCCAAAAGCAGTAAAAGCCATTCGTGATTTGGGTTATGATGTTGATACTGTAAAAAAATCTTTCCCCGTATTAAATATGAGTTGCGCTTCGTGCGCTGCCAGTTCGCAAAGCACTTTGGAAAATGAAGCAGGAGTGGTGAATGCAGCGGTAAATTATGCCAATGCAACCGCCCTGGTAGAATACATTCCAACTATTACCAATCCGCAGCAATTAAAGACTGCTTTGCAATCGGTAGGTTATGATCTAATGATTGATGAAAGCCAGGAAGCGAAAGATTCATTGGAAGATTTGCATTTGAAAAAATTCCAGTCATTAAAAAACAAAACTATTGGAGCGGTGGTATTATCCATTCCATTAGTTATCATCGGAATGTTTTTTATGAACATGCCTTACGGAAATTATATCATGTGGGTATTGGCAACACCTGTTGTTTTCATTTTCGGAAAACAGTTTTTTGTCAATGCCTGGAAACAATTAAAACATCGTTCATCAAACATGGATACGCTGGTGGCGATGAGTACCGGAATCGCTTACGCGTTCAGCGTTTTTAATATTTTATTTCCTCAATTCTGGATCAGCAGGGGAATTACACCGCATGTTTATTTTGAAGCAGCGGGCGTGATCATTGCATTTATTTTATTAGGAAAGTTATTGGAAGAAAAAGCCAAAGGAAATACTTCTTCAGCGATAAAAAAATTAATAGGCTTGCATCAAATGGAAATGCCGATTGTGAATGTAAAAGTGGGCGATACCATTTTAGTTAAGCCCGGAGAGAAGATTGCCGTAGATGGAAAATTAAGTTCAGGAAGTTCTTTTGTAGATGAAAGTATGATCAGCGGGGAACCGATACCGGTAGAAAAAACAGACGGGAACAAAGTGTTTGCAGGCACCATTAATCAGAAAGGAAGTTTTGAATTTGTGGCTGATAAAGTGGGCGGAGATACTGTATTGGCACACATCATAAAAATGGTGCAGGAAGCTCAGGGAAGTAAAGCCCCGGTTCAGAAATTAGTAGATAAAATTGCAGGAATATTTGTTCCGGTAGATAAAATTGCAGGAATATTTGTTCCGGTTGTAATCGGGATTGCTGTTTTGAGCATGCTTATCTGGATCATTTTTGGAGGCGGTAGCGGATTGACGCATGGATTGCTTGCATTGGTTACGGTACTTGTAATTGCCTGCCCGTGCGCGTTAGGACTTGCTACGCCCACGGCTATAATGGCTGGAATTGGCAAAGGTGCTGAAAACGGAATTTTAATTAAAGATGCAGAAAGCCTTGAATTATCGAAAAAAATCAATGCTATTATTTTAGATAAAACCGGAACTATTACCGAAGGAAAACCTATAGTTACCGACATTCTTTGGTTTAATAATGACCAAAAACATTTACCCTACTTAGCAGCACTGGAAAAACAATCAGAACATCCGTTGGCGGATGCAGTTGTGGATTATTTGGGAGAAAAAAATTATTTGCCAGTTCATCATTTTGAAAGTATTACGGGTTTTGGTGCAAAGGCAAATATCAATGATAAAGTATTTTATGTGGGTAATAGGTCTCTTTTAAAAAACAATCATATTCTGATTGATGATTCCTTGAAAAAAGCAGCCGATAAATGGCTCACAGAAGCAAAAACAGTTATTTATTTTTCTGATGAAAAGCAGGCTCTTGGAGTGGTTGCCATTGCAGATAAAATAAAAGAAACATCCAAAGAAGCAGTGCGCCAATTGCAGGATGCAGGAATAGACGTCTATATGCTTACGGGCGATAATACGGCTACCGCCAAAGCGATTGCTGAACAGGCAGGGATTGAACATTTCAAAGCGGAAGTATTACCGGCATATAAAGCCGATTTCGTGAAAGAATTGCAGCAGCAGGGGAAAATAGTTGCGATGGTTGGTGATGGTATCAATGATAGTACTGCTTTGGCGCAGGCTGATGTAAGTATTGCGATGGGGCATGGGAGTGATAAATGGATTTCTTTTAAACCCAATGATTGCAGGGGCTGCTATGGCATTCAGTTCGGTGAGTGTGGTAACCAATAGTTTAAGGTTGAGAAGAAAGAAAATTTAAATTTGTGAAATGAAAATTATTCCAACATTACAATCAGTCATTACTTGTCCTGATTGTAGTTTTCAGAAAGAGGAGAAAATGGCTGACGATGCCTGCCAGTATTTTTATGAGTGTACCAATTGTAAGAAAATGTTGAAGCCAAAACCAGGCGATTGTTGTGTGTTTTGTAGTTATGGTACGGTTAAATGCCCACCGATGCAAATGAACGGGACTTGTTGTAAATAGGAATGAGAATTAAAGATTCTTGAAAATTTCAAATCTTTAAATTTATATCAAAATAAAAATAACCCTTTTAAGTTTCGAAATCATTTAATAGCAGGGGTGGGCTTGCGCTCCAATTTCATTTAAATTATTCTTTAATCAATTTGTTATACGACTTTTGCAGGAGAGTTTTGGCATCTGTTTATTATCGAATCATGATTAAAATAACAAGAACAGCTAATATTCCCGCAATGCTATGCCGTTTAGCTGTAGGACTTATCTTCCTTTCCGAAGGCATTCAAAAATATTTATTTCCTGGTACTTTAGGCACAGGACGTTTTGCAAAAATAGGTTTTAGTAATCCTTCTTTTTGGGCATATTTTACAGGAACATTTGAAATTATCTGTGGCGTTTTAATATTAATAGGATTGTTAACCAGGCTGGCTGCTATTCCGCTCCTGATTATAATGATTGTTGCTTTTATTACCACCAAGTATCCTGAATTATTGGAGAAAGGCTTTTGGTTTATGGCTCATGATTATAGGACCGATTTTGCAATGACACTCTTACTGATATTTTTATTGATATTTGGTGGTGGAAACTATTCAATGGATCATAAAATTCAACAAAAGTCGGAGTCGCCCTGACATTTGAAAACAGAATTCAAGCTTGCCAAAGCTGACATGCGTGTGTAATATTTCCTGAACATCTTCTTCAATTAAAAGGAAAAATATGGAACCGGCGAAGAAAAAAAGTTTTTTTTCAGGGCTTACAAAGAATACTTTTTTGTTAGCATTGACCAGCCTGTTTTCTGATATTTCTTCAGAAATGCTTTATCCGATACTGCCTGTTTTTTTGACACAAACTTTAAAAGTAAGTGGAAGCATTGTGGGATTGATAGAAGGAGTAGCTGGAACGACTCAAAATATTGTCCAGGGCTTTTCAGGACGCTTATCAGATAAATGGCAGAAACGGAAAGGGATCGCAGTATTTGGTTATTTGGTTGCAGCCATATCAAAACCATTCATGGGTTTGGCCACAGGATGGCCAATGGTTTTTGGCGCGCGCTTTATAGACCGGTTTGGAGCAGGAACCCGTTCAGCGCCCAGAGATGCGCTGATCGCTTCGTCTGCAGATGAAAAGAATCGCGGTAAAGCATTTGGACTGGAAGGGGTGGGTGATAACCTTGGTGCATTCATCGGACCGCTTATTGCGGTAGCACTTCTTTTCTTGTGGGAAGTGAATATCCGATCAGTTTTTTATTGGGCAATTATACCTGGCGTTTTATCTGTGATAATGATTTTATTGGTAAAAGAAAAGCCGATCGATATCAAATCAAAAATAAAGATTGATTTAAGCTTCAGGCAATTTCCTCCCCGGTACCGGAAATATTTATTGGTTACGGCGTTGTTTGGAATTGGAAATTCGAGCAATGCATTTCTGATTCTTCAAACAAAAGATCTGGGTGTTTCTTTTGAAAATACAATCCTCATTTATGCGGTTTTTAATTTAGTTGCCGCCGCTATATCTTATCCTGCGGGACATTTATCAGATAAATATGGAAGAAAAAACATTTTACTTATTTCCTTTGTGATTTTTTTAATTGCTTATAGTGGATTTGCGTTTGCCAAAAATTTATGGCTTATTGGCGTATTATTTTGTTTGTATGGATTGTACCAGGGAATATTCAGATCCGTTGGAAAAGCAATGGCAGCAGACTTTGTTCCAACACAAATAAGGGCGAGCGGCATTGGATGGTATTCTACTACTATTGGGTTGACGGGCTTAGTAGCAAGCGTAGTAGCAGGCCAGCTTTGGGATAAAGTAAGCCATTCTTCGGTGTTTGTTTATGGAGCCGTTTTTTCATTGATCGGGATTATTTCTTTGATAATATTAGTACCGGCAAAAGAGAAAAATATTTTAATAACATCATAAAATCATAGTTGTGAATCGTAGAAATTTTTTGAAATGGAGTGGATCTGCAATACCTGTCATCGGCGCTCTCCCTGCAGGTGCAGCGGCGCTTTTGAGCAAAAATAATTCTGCTATCGCAAAAAAGCTGAAACCGGAAATGCTATTTAATAAGAACGCAGACCACACGATTCACATCGGTACCGGATTAGTTGAGGTGGGGCCGCAGCATATTATTTCTACAACCACTTATAACGGGCAGTTTCCCGGGCCACTATTGCGTTTTAAGGAAGGCCGGCAAACCATAGTTGATATTTATAATGATACCGATACACCGGAACAATTTCATTGGCATGGACAGTTTTTGCCATCTGATATGGATGGCGCTGCGGAAGAAGGAACACCTTACATTCCCGCACATGGAATGCGTCGTGAAACTTTTACACCAGGACCATCAGGTTTTCGCTTCTATCATACACATTTGGTAGCAGGATCCAACCTTAGCCTGGGGCAATACAATGGCGAAGAAGGGTCGGTTTATATAGAGCCGAAAAATGAGCCGGGTAATCATGATCGTGAAGAATTTATTGTACTAAAAGAATTTGAACCTTACTTTATGCGTGGGGGAGATATGGCAATGGATTTTTTAGCAGGCCCCACTATTCCTGAATTAAAATTGATGGGAGCGAAAGCCGAAAAAGAGGCTGGCAAAATACCGAAGGGATATGAAGTGGGCTACAAAATTTTTACAATAAACGGTCATCAGCTTGGTCATGGAGCACCTATTCGTGTTAAGTATGGAGAACGTATTCTCTTTCATTTTCTGAATGCCAGCGCTACTGAAATCCGTAGTATTGCCTTGCCCGGGCATACTTTTAAAGTGATGGCTATGGATGGTAATCCGGTACCTAATCCTGTTAACGTACCTGTACTTTGGTTGGGTACGGCAGAACGTATTTCTGCAATTGTGGAAATGAAAAATCCCGGTGTCTGGGTGATGGGTGATTTAGCCGATGATGACCGTGGAAATGGTATGGGGGTGGTGATCGAGTATGCCAATCGAAAGGGAAAACCTCAGTGGATGACTCCTAAACCATTTAAGTGGGATTATACTCTTTTCGGAAGGCATAGTGTGATTGCGCAGCAGCCTGACGAAGTAATTGAAATGCTTTTTGCAAAACAAAACGGAGCTTATAATGGATTCAATAAATGGACTATTAATGGAGTTGCATTTGATATGGAAACCATGCCGTCAATGTTTCATTTAAAAGAAGGGAAACGGTACCGCCTGCACATGCGCAATGCGGCTGATGATCTTCATCCGATGCACCTTCACCGGCATAGTTTTGAAATTACAAAAATCGGAGGAAAATCAACATCGGGGATCATCAAAGATGTGGCGATGCTTGGCGGTTTTCAGGAAATGGATATTGATTTCACGGCAAATAATCCCGGAAAAACTTTGTTTCATTGCCACATGCAATTGCACATGGATTATGGTTTTATGGCGCTGTTTGATTATGTATAAAAGGTTTAAAAATTATAAATTAAATTTCCCACCTTTTTTAATTAGGGATGGCCTGTATTACGGACTGTTGCCGGATGTTTTTATTTGTTCATCACGAACGGATTGAACGGATTAAATGGCAACAAAGGATCTATTTTTAAACAAATTCTTAAAAAGAAAGCGTATGGTAACATGTCAAATTTAAAATGCCGGTAGATAATCTTTACTTTATCTGATGCATTCCAAAAGGAAACCTGAGCAGATTGATCTCTTTAATTGAGATGGGTATAGTTATACTTTGTTTTTTAAAACTGACGGTTCTGACTTTAAAGATTTGGCGTAAGTTTCAGACTTAAACAGGGGAATTGCTATTACAGCCATTACAATCTGAAATGTTGAAAATATAATTAAAGCATCAGTAAAGCCCAGCTTAAGTGCCAGCCCGAATAGGTAACTCCCTAGTCCAAATCCCACAAAAAGCATGAAAGCCATTACACTCATCGCCTGCCCACTTTTTTCTTTTCCGACTTGTGTTATTATTCCTGCAAGTAAGGGCTGCGAAAGGTCAAAGCCCAGTGATAGCGCGATTATAGAAACGCGGGCTAATGTCAAAGGAATATTGAAAATGAGAATGGAAGAAGACAACGCACCTAAAAACAGGCCAAATGGTAGCAACTTACTTCTTCCGAATTTGTCTGCCATCCTTCCAATAAACGGCCCGAATACAAAGCCTGGTATGCCATAACCTAAAAGTGCCAAACCAATTTGCCAGCCGTTTAAAGAATAATTTCTTTCAAGATACAAAGCCAGCCAGGTGTAGACTCCCGAAACAAAAATTCCATTTAAGAAAACAAAACTATAAGCGCTTCTTCCCCGGAGTGATGTCAGCAATTGCTTGTACCCAATGAAGACTTTGCTCAATGTAAGTCCCTGTTTTGTAACCTGTGGCACAGACATTTTTTTATAGGTCAGGTAAAGAATAGTCCAAATCAATAACGCTACCACAGCTACTCCGATAAATAACAATTTCCAACCAATAAATGATTCCAAAAATACTCCTGCAGATGCGCCAAATGCACTACCACCTGCTACAGCACCAAATACAAAGCCGAGGGGCCGTCCTCTTTCCTTGTAAGTGTACGTTTGCCCGATCCATGCTAATGAAATAGGGATTACACCACTTGCACCGATACCTGTAAGTAATCTCCAAAAAATTAATTGTGGTACAGATTGGGAAAAAGCGGTTAATGCAGTAAATGTTGCAAAAAGAAAAAGTGATATCAGAATAATTAATTTAGTGCCGATTTTATCCGCCAACAATCCGTAAAAGAGAGTAAAGATTCCATAAGGTATCAGGAACGCCGGTACTATTAAACCGACTGTTTGTTCTGTTACCTTAAAGTAGGAAGACAGGCCTGGTATTAAAGGTGCTACCATGTATAATTGAAAGAAAATAATAAATGTGGCGGCGGATAATAAGCGAAGTAAGTATTCCCGTTTTTTTGTCTGTAAAGTATCTGTTTTGTCCGTGATCTGTTTTTTTAATTGGCTACAATAAATTCCTGTTTTCACCTCTTCCTTTCTAAACTCTGTTGCTGAATCTGGCAAAGTTAAAATAATTTTGGTTGTATTTAAGTATTTGCTTAAATAATTATTAATGATATCTTTGCACCATGAGAACAAATACTTGTATCAGGTTATTTGCTGACCAGGAACAGATAAGAAATTGTAAAGCGATTCTGAGAAATTCCAGGAAGCCATTTAGCAGGCTCTCTGTCATTTTAGCCCTGGCAGGAAATGAAGTGAGACTCAAGATACTTTATTTATTAGAAGAAGAAAATGAACTGTGTCCTTGCGACCTTGCGGATATTCTGGACATGAGTGTTCCGGCTGTATCGCAGCACCTGCGGAAGTTGAAGGATGGAAACATTGTTGAAACCAGGAAAGAAAACCTTTTTTCCGGTACATCAACCTGCAGGCTCAAAAACCGGTAACTATATAATTTCTTTAGAACAGGCCGGCAAATTTGCAGATGTTTACCTCATTCCCGCCATTTTTTATTATTAACTCGAAATACGGAATAACTAAAATAAAATTAAAATCAATGGAAAATACAATAGCATTGCAATCCACTATTACCTGCCCCCAATGCGGTTTTAAAAAAGAAGAAACCATGCCCACAGATGCGTGCCGGTATTTTTATGAATGTACTAACTGTGAAGCGATTTTGAAACCGAAGCGCGGTGATTGCTGTGTTTATTGCAGTTATGGAACTGCATCTTGTCCTCCTGTACAGATGAATCAATTTTGTTGTAATTAACATCCTGAATTTTCTTTGTAAATCCTTTTGGTTCTATAGTTATATAACTCAAATCTGAAATTGTATAACAGTTTAGTTGGCAACTGAACTAATTTTACATCAATAATAATAAAATAAAATGAAAACAATACAGCTAAAAACGAACATCATGTGTGGCTCTTGCATAGCGAAAGTTACACCTGTGCTAAATGAAGTAATAGGAGAAAATAACTGGAAAGTGGATATCCAAAGTCCAAAAAGAATATTGAGTGTATCAACTGATAATTTGAATGAATCTGATGTGATAAAAGCTGTGGAGAAATCCGGGTACAAAGCGGAGTTATTGGTTTAAAAAAAAATTACTTCAAGTTTGATTTTGTAAATCTGAAACCAATAAAATATTTTTATGAAAAGTATATTAAATCTTATTTGCTTTTTGTTTTTATTTTATACATCCTCTTGCAGCCAAAACATTGAGTTTGTCAAACCTCTGAAAGAGTCATTAAAGAACACTAATAAAACCAATGTTACAAAATACCTTACTGAAAAAAAGTGGAACGAATTATTCCCTAACAGGTATGGCATCGGTTTAAAAGATTCAATCAATAATAACCCTGATTTCTATTCTTTTGAAGCATTTGTTTCAGCAGCAAAAATATTTCCGCTTTTTCTTTCCGAGGGCAATGAGAATGCACAGAGAAAAGAACTGGCAGCTTTTCTTGCTAATGTGGCACAGGAAACCAGTGGGGGCTGGCAAACAGCGCCAGGTGGGTATTTTAAGTGGGGCTTGTATTTTTTAGAAGAAAACGATACTTTTAAAATAGCTTACAATGATACTTCAAAGAAAAACTTTCCCGGTGTGGAAGGAAGATATTACTTCGGCCGCGGGCCCAAACAGCTAACGTGGAATTATAATTATGGCCAGTTTAGCGAAGCGTGGTATGGAAATAAAGACACTTTATTACAACATCCCGATTTACTTTCAAAAGATCCGGTTCTTTCTTTTTCATCCGCTTTGTGGTTTTGGATGACTCCCCAATTTCCCAAGCCTTCCTGTCACGATATTATGATTGACAAATGGATCCCAACGGCTAATGATACACTTAAAGGAAGAATGCCCGGGTTTGGCGCTACAGTGAATGTGATTAATGGTGGCGTAGAATGTGGAAGTGGCTCTACCCTCGCTAAGACCCAATACCGGTATGATTATTATAAATACTTCTGTAATTATTTTAAAGTTTCGCCGGGTGAAAATATCAGTTGTGCAAATGAAAAACCTTTTGGGCAATAATTTGGGATTTGATCACCTATTAATCCACTTCACTTTATCCTTAATATCACCACGTTTATATCCTTCGCCGATTGCCCTTGCCACATATCCAATATGAAAAAATCCCAATAATTTATCATCGGCACCTAAATCGAAAAATGATTTTGCTTCTTCAAAATACGTAATGCCGCCGGTAGTCCAATACGCGCCTAATCCATACGCTGCCACGGTAAGAAACATATTTTCAACGGCACATGCTGTGGCTTCTATTTCTTCTATTTCACGCACTTTATTTTCTTCATTTCTCTTCATTCCTATGGCAATTACGTGTGACGACATTAAAGGGAAATCCATTAATTTTTTTAGTTTGATTTCCTTAAATTTTTCCCCTGCATATTTTTTATAAAGATTAGATTGTAATTCTGCGAAATATTGTAGTCCTTCACCTGTAAAAACTGTAAAACGCCATGGCTCTGTGTGTTTATGAGTGGGTGCGTAATTAGCGTTTTGCAATATTTGCCAGATGGTTTCATCGGGAATGATTTTACCTTTTTCGTATAAAGGAGGTAAAATAGTCCTTCTGTTTTTTATGATTGAATTGAATTGTTCTGTATCGAAATTAGTGGTCATTATTTCAGGGTTGTGAGTGGTGAGTGGCGTGAATGGTGAGTGGTGAGTGGCGTGAATGGTGAAATGGTGAATAGTGAATGGTGAATCGTGAATGGTGAATGGTGAATGGTGAATAGTGAATGGTGAATGGTGAATGGTGAATCGTGAATCGTGAATCGTGAAGCTGATACCTCAATCTCATCAAACCTGATACCTTTTAAATGTTGGCTCAATTCTTTTACTGAGATTGCCACAAAACTCCGGCAAAAATCCCTGGAGTTTTTCGCAATGACGTGGAGTAGCATGGCTCAAAACTAAAAGACGGAGCTGATAGCTCAAAGCTCAAAACTGATATCTCACACCAACATCGTAACGGGATTTTCTAAGAATCCTTTTACTGTTTGA
>CAJDUV010000023.1_pt2 | contig 25547 bp, 26 predicted proteins | sample 7391201 | NCBI WGS metagenome assembly CAJDUV01 (sample SAMEA7055680, study PRJEB34461) | soil metagenome | biome: terrestrial ecosystem; feature: Peninsula; material: soil | place: Antarctica | collected 2016 | reverse complement strand
CTTTCCTACATGTTCTTGATAACCTCATCTCCAAATTCACTCGTTTTCAGTAATGTAGCGGCCTTCATCAGGTTATAAAAATCTATGGTTACCGTTTTGTTTCTGATGGTTTTTCCAACCGCATTAGTTATCATATCAGCGGCATCTCTCCATCTCATATATTCCAACATCATCACACCACTCAGGATTACAGAGGAAGGATTCATTGTATTGGTATTTGCGAAACGCGGTGCGGTACCATGAGTTGCTTCAAATACTGCATGGCCGGTTAAAAAATTAATATTAGCTCCGGGGGCTATTCCAATTCCTCCGACCTGGGCAGCCAATGCATCGCTGATATAATCTCCATTCAAATTTAACGTAGCTATTACTGAGTAATCCTGTGGAGCAAGTAAGGCTTGCTGCAAAAAGTTGTCAGCTATGGCATCTTTAATGATCACTTTTCCACCAATACCGGCTATACGCATTTCTTCATTTGCAACTGCTTCGCCGCTTTCTTTTTTAGTAGCTTCCCACTGGTTCCAGGTATATACATTGCCACTAAATTCACGAACGGCCAGTTCATATCCCCAGTTCTTAAAAGCGCCTTCTGTAAATTTCATGATGTTGCCTTTGTGTACAATAGTCACAGAAGGTTTTTTATTGGCGATGGCGTATTCAATAGCTGCGCGTATCAATCTCTCAGAGCCTTCTTTACTCACTGGTTTTATACCAAAGGAAGTGGTATCGGGAAAGCGGATATTTTTTACTTTAAGTTCATTTTGCAGAAATGCTAATAATTTCTTTGCCTCCGGCGTACCGGTCATGTATTCAATTCCGGCATAAATATCTTCTGTATTTTCCCTGAAAATAACCATGTTTACTTTTTCAGGTTGCCACATAGGAGAGGGCACTCCCTCAAAATATTTTATAGGGCGGAGACAGACATATAAATCCAGGTCCTGACGCAAAGCCACGTTCAGGCTGCGTATGCCGCCACCTACGGGAGTGGTAAGCGGTCCTTTTATGGCTAATAAATATTCTCTGAATGCATCCATAGTTGCTTGCGGCATCCATTCGCCGGTTTGTTCAAAAGCTTTTCCGCCTGCAAGTACTTCCATCCATTCAATCTTTCTTTTTCCTCCATAAGCTTTTTTGACAGCCGCGTCAAACACTCTTACACTGGCTTTCCATATATCCGGGCCTATGCCATCTCCTTCTATAAATGGAATTGTAGGTTGGTCTGGTACATTTAGTTTACCATCATTACCCATTGATATTTTATTCTTCATATTTTCTTAAGTTAATTCGTTTATGAGTTTATTGGTCAAATTTTGGTAAAGTTTAGTAGTTAGGAGGTATACAAGGGAAGAGAGGTTCACACCTTCTTATCCTCATTTTTTATTTCCAAACTACAATTCACCCACTCATTATCAAAGGTTACGTTTTCATATTTTTTATAAAAATTGATGGCCGGTTTATTCCACTCCAATACCTGCCATACCATTCCGTGAAATTTTTTTTCCTGAGCTTTTTTTATTAATTGATCGAATAATAATTTACCAATTCCTTTGCCCCGCCATTTATCAGTAACCAGAATATCTTCGAGATACATGCGTTGGCCTTTCCAGGTAGAATAGCGGATATAATACAGCGCAAATCCCACAACATTATTATTTACTTCTGCTACAAATGCATGCCACACGGGGTTTTCACCAAAACCACTTTCTACAAAGTGATCAAAGTCAACAGTAACTGCATCCGGTGCCTTTTCATAAACTGCCAACTCCTGAATGAGTTCCAGCATTGAATGACAATCTTCTTTTTTAGCAAGTCTTATTTTAATTTCCATTGTTTGATTTTTCTATTTATAAATTGTTACTGTCAATTTTCAATTGGCGGCCGCTTGTTCCAGGTCATTTAAAATGTCTTCCACATTCTCTATTCCTACGCTCATTCTTATCAATCCATCGGTAATTCCATATTGCTCATGTACCAAGAGAAACCGCTCTCACGCACATTTGTAATTTATCAATCAATTTCTTGCCGGCTTCCAATCCACCTTTCATTTCAAAACTAAGCATGGCGCCCGGATGTTTCATTTGCTTTAGCGCTGTTGCATGATCAGGATGAGAAGTTAATCCTAAATAGTTTACTTTATTTATTGCAGGATGGTGTTCTAAAAACGAAGCTACTTTCATGGCATTGGCGCAATGGCGTTCCATTCTTAATTCCAATGTTTTCATTCCCTGGGTAAGTAAAAATGCGTCGAAGGAATTACTGTTGCCTCCTAATAAGCGATGTACTTTTTCCATCCGTCCTTTCATAAATTCAATGTCTTTTCCTACTAATACTCCGCCGATTGCGGTGCCATGACCATTTAAAAACTTAGTAGTAGAATGGATTACATAATCTACACCGTATTTAAAAGGTTGTTGCAAATAAGGAGTGGCAAAAGTATTGTCAACAGCTACCATCTGGTGGTGTTGTTTGCCGAGTTTGGTGAGCGCTTCTATATCCACGCATTGAATGGTAGGATTGGCGGGCGTTTCCAAATAGAGCATTTTTATTTTTGGATCATTTTTTAATATCTCTTCAGCTTTATTCAGATCTCTCAAGTCGGCAATTATTGCTTCTATTCCCAATTCAGGCAGCACTTTAAACATCAATTCCTGTGTACCTCCATACAAGGAAAAATGAGACAGGATCTTATCGCCGGCTTTTAAAGTTCCCATCATTAAACAACTGATAGCCGCCATGCCGCTGGAATGCAAAATGGATTTTAATTGTAGCTGACGCCCATTTTCAGTAATGCCAAAACTTTCTAATGCAGCAATTTTTTCTTCCGGTTCGGTCATGCTGGGATTTCCCCATCTACCGTAAATATAGCCGTCTTCTTTTCCGCTAAACCTGCGCATTCCTTGTTCTGCTGTATCAAAAACATAAGTGCTGGTTGCGTATATTGGGGTTAAATGCGCATAATTTCCCTCTGTTTTGTGTCCGTTGTGAATGGCTGTAGATCCAAATCCTGTAAGTTGTTTTTTTTCTGAAGGCATTATTATTAAATTTATTTTAGGTTGAAGGAGAATGTGGCAAAAGTAGCAAGGAAAAAGAAATGATAAATATTAAATAAGAAGATAGGGAAGGAAAGTGATGTAGCAAAGACCAATCGGCCAATCAATCTGAATTGAAAGGAAAATTAATTTTATATGTAATAATTTTTTTGAAACAATTAATATTTAATAATAATTAATTTTGATGGATTTAGTTTTTTTAGCGACTGCATTTTTTTAGAGTTTGCTTTCGTGGGATCTAATTTTTTTTCATTTGACTTTTATAAACACAATTTCATGAGTCGTATTATTTTTATTACAGGATCTACTTCAGGAATAGGAAAAGCAAGCGCCGAAAAATTTGCATCAAATGGTGATAATCTGATCATAAATGGACGAAGAAAAGAAAGGCTGGAAGAGTTGAAAAGATCACTTGAAACAAAATACGGAGTTAGAGTTTTGTGTGCACCGTTTGATGTTCGGAATAAAGAAGAAACGGTCAACATAATTAATTCATTTCCAAAAGAATGGCAATCAATAGACATTCTCATCAACAATGCAGGATTAGCGCTTGGCCGCGATTTTTTTGATGAAGCAAATATCACTGATTGGGAAACCATGATAGACACAAATATAAAAGGGTTGCTTTATGTGAGCAAAGCGGTATTGCCCTCAATGATACTTAGAAACAGTGGGCATATTATTAACCTCGGTTCCATTGCCGGCGATGCAATGTATGAAAGAGGAAATATTTATTGCACCACAAAAACCGCTGTAGAGGCCATCAGCCGGTCAATGAGAATTGATTTGCTGTCTCATCATATAAAAGTGACCATTATAAAACCAGGCGCGGTTGAAACGGAATTTTCTATTGTAAGATATAAAGGAGACAAAGAAGTGGCAGCCAAAACTTATGAAGGATATACTCCATTAGCTTCAGAAGATGTTGCGGATACGATATTTTATTGCGCTTCACTTCCGCGTGATGTATGTATCAATGAACTTACCATTACCTGCACTACACAGGCCAACGGTATTTATTCGGTAAAAAATAAATAGATAAGTGAGGAATTCTTTCCAAAAAATTAAGGATTTACAAATCTCTTGAATTATTCAAAAACCAATTCTTCAGGTGAGGAAACGATTATTAATTTATCAACTATTTTAGAGTACAAAAAATTTTCGTCTTCCATTTTTTGTAGAAATAAGATCAGGCTATCATAGAAACCGGATGTATTTAAAATGAAAATTTTTTTATCATGGATATTTAATTGATTCCAGGTAAGCATCTCAAAAAATTCGTCCATCGTACCATAGCCTCCCGGAAGTATCAATGCAGCATCGCATTTTTCATATAGCATGCGTTTTCGTGTATGCATATCTTCCACTTCAATCATTTCTGTGAGTCCTGTATGTTGGTGTTCTACGGTACATAATATTTTTGGCATAATGCCTTTTACTTTGCCTTTTTTTTCCAAAACTGCGTTGGCTACAGCTCCCATCATACCTTTATTTCCGCCGCCATAAATAAGAGTAATATTTTTTTTAGCAAGAAGAAAACCCAATTGTCTTGCGTGTTCACAATATAACGGATCGTTCCCGGTTTTAGAACCGCAAAAAACTGCTAAAGATGTAATTGTCATTTTATTATTTATCTTGGAATAAAATTCAAATTTAAAACAGACAAATCCAATTTTTCTTTTTACAGATATAATATCAATTTATGACTCCTGCTGTATTACTTTCTTTTATTATCGGGTATTTTTTAATGCTTATTGTGGTCTCTTATTTTACCTCAAAAAAATCTTCAGACAATGCCACTTTTTTTATAGCCAACCGCTCCTCAAAGTGGTACCTGGTTGCTTTTGGAATGATTGGGACTGCGTTGAGCGGTGTTACTTTTATTTCTGTTCCTGGCGAAGTAGGCAATGCAGCAGGATCGCAATTCCGGTATTTTCAATTTGTATTGGGCAATGCTGTAGGTTATTTTATTGTAGCCGGAATATTGCTTCCGCTTTATTATAGAATGCACCTCATTTCTATTTATGAAGTGATAGAGCGAACCCTTGGCAAAGTGAGTCACAAAACCGCTGCTGCAATTTTTTTGGCCTCCAGGACTATTGGTTCAGCATTTCGTCTATACCTTGTCGCCATTGTGTTACAGCGTTTTATTTTTGATGAAATGGGCGTGCCATTCTGGTTAACTATTGTTATTTGTTTGTTGCTTATCTGGGGTTATACTTTTAAAGGTGGATTAAAGACGATTATTATAACGGATACGCTTCAAACGGTTTTTCTGGTTTCATCCGTTTTCCTTTCTATTTATTTCATCTGCAGTAGTTTAAATATGAATATTACTGAAGCTTTTGACTCTATTAAGAACAGCAGTTATTCCAAAATATTTTTTACCGATAATTTTGTTTCTAATAAATTCCATTTTACCAAACAATTTATAGGCGGCATTTTTGTAACCATTGGTATGTTTGGACTTGACCAGGACCTGATGCAAAAAAACCTAAGCTGCAAAAACCTGAAAGATGCACAAAAAAATATGCTCAGCTTTACTGTCATCTTTGTTATTATTAATTTGTTTTTTTTAAGCGTAGGCGCGCTTCTTTATATTTACGCAACCAGGGAAGGCATTGCCATCCCTATAGATGCAAGCACCGGATTGCCAAGAACAGATTACCTGTTTCCTGAAATTGCATTGAATCACTTTAAAGGAGTGCCTGCAGTGGTTTTTATGCTTGGGCTTACCGCTGCTACCTTCGCTACCACCGATTCGGGACTTACTGCGTTAACCACTTCTTTTTGTATTGATTTTCTAAATTTTGATAAGAATAAATTATTAACAGAAAAACAAATGGTGCGAAAACGAATATTAGTACATATTGGTTTTTCAATTTTAATATTATTGGTAATTTTGCTTTTTAATGCGGTGAATAATGCCTCGGTGGTAACGGCGATTTTTAAAGTAGCTACATTTACGTACGGTCCATTGATTGGTTTGTTTGCGTTTTCATTATACGCAAAAAAAAGGAAAGTAATGGATAAGGCAACACCCGTTATTTGTATTCTTGCACCGCTGGCAACTTTTTTTATCGATAAATATTCTACGGTTATATTTGATGGTTATGTGTTTGCAGAAGAATTAATTATTGTAAATGGTTTGCTTACCTTTTTAGGATTGCTGATCGTTTCAAAAAGAAAAATATCTTCAGAAATAAATTGATCTCATGGATGAAATAGTAAATAACAAAGCGATGAATTATGCAACTCAATATTCTGAGCCAACAGATGAGTTATTGAAGGAAATCGAAAAATATACTCTTGAAAAACATGAGCATTCCAATATGCTAAGCGGTCCTTTGCAGGGTAAATTTCTTGAAATGATCAGCAAGATCATTATGCCTGAAAGAATTTTGGAAGTGGGAACTTTTACTGGTTACAGCGCATTATGCCTTGCAAAAGGCCTTCAGGAAAAAGGACAATTGCATACCATTGAATTGCGGCCGGAGGATGCAAAACTTTCTAAAAGCTTTTTTGCAAAATCTTCACATAATAACAGGATATTTTTACACGAAGGAAATGCGCTGGACGTTATACCCCTGTTGCATCAATCCTGGGATCTCATTTTTATTGATGCCGATAAGAGTAATTATATCAATTATTACGAATTAACTTTGCCTCATTTGAGAAAAGGTGGTGTAATACTGGCGGATAATGTTTTATTTCATGGTGAAGTGTTGAAAGAAGAAATAAAAGGTAAAAATGCAATAGCTATACAGGCGTTTAACGAGCATATCGCAAAAGATGAAAGAGTGCAGCGTGTGATCCTGACTGTTAGAGACGGGCTCATGATGATCAGGAAAAAATGATCTTTCCTGAATAATAATTAATAAATGTTTATTCTTAAATGATGAATAAGATTGTAATCATTTTCTTTTTTTCAACCGGATGTTTTCTGAATTGTTTTAGTCAGAAAATTACGCCTGCTCAATATGTAGCCAGGTATAAAGATCTCGCAATTCGTGAAATGAAACGGATGGGCGTGCCGGCAGCAATTACTTTAGCCCAGGGAATTTTAGAAACAGAAGGGGGTAACAGCGCTTTGTTGCAAAAATCTAATAATCATTTTGGTATTAAATGCAAAAGTAGCTGGACAGGTGGAAGTGTAAGCCACGATGATGACTCGATTGGAGAATGTTTTCGAGTTTATAAAGATGCTGAAGATTCCTACCGCGACCATTCAAATTTTTTAAGGGGAAATGATCGCTATTCCTTTCTTTTCCAACTTGATCCTACTGATTATAAGGGCTGGGCTAACGGATTAAAAAAGGCTGGTTATGCTACAAATCCTGCGTATCCGGCAATTTTGATTAAACATATTGAGACGTATAATTTAGAACAATATACCCTTGAAGGTGCTGGCGAAATTCCCGTTTTTGACGCTTCGAAATATAAAGATGATCCTGAAATAAAGTCACCTGATATTATCCCGGGGAATTTGTCTGCATCAACTGCTTCTTCTAATACGGAAGTTTCGAAAATTACTGTTAACGGTTCCCGTGCATTATTTGTACCAAAAGGGACCTCATTGCTTGCAATCGCTACGGAAAATAATATCAATTTATCTCGTTTACTTGAAATAAATGACCTGAAAAAAGACGGCCTTTTGGAAAAGGACCAGTTTATATTTTTAGAAAAAAAACAAAAAGAAGGGAACAGGAATTTTTGCGTAGCAGAACCGGATGAAACTTTGCATGATATTTCTCAAAAAAATGGCATTTTATTACAAAACCTTTGCTCTTATAATCACCTTTCTGCCGACGATAATGTAGCTGCCGGTACAAAACTGTTCCTTAAACCGCAGCCGGAGGTTGCTATTAATAATAATAAACCTATTCCACCTGTTATTACTGAAAGAGGATTCGGGGAAACTCAACTACATGAAGTGCAACCCAAAGAAGGATTGTATTCTATTTCAAAAAAATATGGTGTCACCATTTCACAAATTAAAGAATGGAACCACCTTAATGACGATAATATAAAAGTTGGTCAGCAACTCATCATTTCAAAGTAAAATATGTCCCTCATAAAAGTACATGACAAAGAATTTGTTCCATATTTATCCTCTGAAGAAATAGGAGAACAGGTAGAGAGGGTAGCAACTGAAATTAACAGGGATTATGCCGGCAAAAAACCATTATTCATTGCGATTCTTAACGGTGCGTTTATTTTTGCAGCCGATCTTTTTAAAAAAATAACTGTTGAATCGGAAATTTGTTTTATAAAACTTGCTTCCTACAAGGGTGTTAAGTCCACAGGCAAAGTAATTACCGCAATTGGACTGGATGCAGAGGTGTATGGCAGAGACGTAATAATTGTAGAGGATATAGTAGATACCGGCAAAACTTTATCGCAGTTTTTACCACAATTGGAACATCAACATCCTGCCTCTTTGAAAATAGCTTCTCTCTTGCATAAACCTGACGCAATGGTGCATCCAATAAAAATTGACTACTTAGGTTTCACAATTCCCAATAAATTTGTACTGGGTTATGGTTTAGATTATGATGGCCTTGGAAGAAATATTGAAGAAATATATCAATTAGTGGAGAAATAACAGGTCTAATTCCAATATATTATCAAATAAATATGGCCCTTTAAGAACAAAATATTTCATCAGTTTTATTGAATTTGGAGAAACATAAAAGAGATTGATCAATTTGTTTTATCTTTTACAAGAATTTGTTTTATTAAATTATTACCAAAATAAAACTTTTTTGCAAAAATCATTGATAACTATTTTTATGCTGGCCTTTTCTGTGCAGGTATTTGCGCAATATTATATTAAAGGCGATGTAAAGAATCAAAGCAATGAACCTTTACAGAATGTAAAGATTTATCTGCCTTCTACACGATCGGTTTATTATAGTGGTATTAAAGGCGGATTTGGCATTCCTTCCTCCAATATATATGATTCGCTCCTTTTAAGCAAGGATGGCTATATTTCTCAGGGAATTAAAATTAAGACAGATACATACCAAAGCTTGGTAATGGCATCGTTGCCTATTAAAAGCAATACGCAAAAGCAAAAATTGATTTCGTTAACTACAGGTACGCAAGGCGCCCTTTATCCAATGGCGAATTACGATGGAGAGAGCTACAGTAATCTGGTAGAAAATGATTTTATAAAAACAGATAGCGGGGCGATGACCACTTTTTCGATGCGAATTGATAAAGCATCTTATAGCAATGTTAGGAGGTTTATAAATCAGAATATGAAAGTACCACCGGACGCGGTAAGAATTGAGGAGATGCTTAATTATTATAATTTTAATTATAAAGAACCCGATAATAAAGATGTTTTCCGGGTTGAATCTCAATTGACAGATTGCCCCTGGAATGCAGCCCACAAGCTTTTATTTTTGAATATCTCTGCCAGAAGATTAAACCTGGATCATGTACCTCCATCTAATTTTGTTTTTTTGATAGATGTATCCGGAAGTATGGATCAACCTAACAGGCTGCCTTTATTGAAAGAAGGGTTTCAGTTATTATTAAAAAATTTGCGCCGGCAGGATACTGTATCTATCGTAACTTATGGCGGCACTGTGGGTATTTGGCTTCAGCCAACGAGCGGCGCTGAAAAAGATAAAATTTTCAAATCAATTGAAGAGTTAACCGCTGCGGGCGACACGCCAGGAGAAGCCGCGATTAGAACCGCTTATAAATTAGCCGAAAGCACTTTTATGAAAAATGGCAATAACCGGATTATACTAGCCACTGATGGAGATTTTAACATAGGTCAGACTACTGAAAAAGAACTGGAGGAATTGATAGCGAAAGAAAAACAAAGCGGCGTTTATTTAACCTGTCTTGGCGTAGGAATGGGAAATTATAAAGATTCTAAAATTGAGATTTTATCAAAGAAAGGGAATGGAAACTTTGCATACATAGATGATGTAAGAGAAGCCGAAAAAGTGCTTGTAACGGAATTTACCCAAACGCTGTATTCTGTTGCAAGTGATGTATATGTTTCCATCATATTTAATCCTGAATTAATTGAAGAATACCGCCTGGTAGGCTACGATAATAAAAAAAATGTCTTATCGGAAAAGGGAAATGAGCTGGAAGGAGGAGAGGTTGGTTCGGGCGCAGGTAACACAATTTTGTTTGAAGTAGCAATTGCGAAAGCAGATACTTTGCACAAAGGAAATGGAATGCTGGCAAGTTTGTCAGTTCACTATCGTGTGCCGGATGATACAAGCGAACGAACTTTAAATTATAATTGCTCTAACAATTATGTTACGTTTGAGAAATTAAACAAAGACTTACAATTTGCTACTTCCGTAGCCATGTTGGGTTTAAAATTAAGGCAGTCAAAATACTTTGTCGATATGGATTGGGAATCAATCAGGAACATCGCCTTAAAGTCACTTACTCCCAGCGATTACCTTCAAACAGAATTTGTTGGCCTGGTAGATAAATCAAAGGTGATTTATTATGAAAAGAAAAAAAGGAGATGGAGGAAACTGAGGAAGGAAGAGTAAGATATAAGGATGAAAGAATATAAAATGCAAGTTTTGAAATTATAAAGCTAAACACTTTTTTTGGCAAGGTTAGACAAAGACTTTGTATTTGTAAAAACCGGACTTAACATACACGACCTGCTGCAAGTGTTTCACATCGAAAGAATCGGGCATACAACAAATTGTGTGAGACTTTTTTAAATTACTTCCGATTTATTTTAATTTAATAATTCTTAACTTTCCACTAATTGCCTGTGCTTATTTTTTATAATAATCATACCTGCAATTAAAACAATCATTTTCGTTTCAAAAAACTACTATAATGAAATATTTAAAAATTGGTAAAAGTTTAGCTGCTGCGTCTTTTTTTATTTTCTCGATGGGCTATATGTCTTGTAACAGTACTAAATCATTAGCTAAATCAACTACTTCTAATGGTCAGCATGCTGAAGCCATCATTAGCGGAACGTATGCTGATACAACTGTTGATGGCAAAGCAACATTTGATGAAGTAGGCAGTGCATTTACACGAGCATGGCGCATGTGGGGATATGGGAAAGCAAGCTCACGGACATTGGAACCCTACTAATAAAAAGCATGGCAAATGGGGATCGGAAAGCTTTCATTCGGGTGATATTGGAAATGTACAATTGAACGCAAATGGGAAAGGATCTCTTGAACTTACAACAGACCTCTGGTCCATAGGAGGTGATAGTACAACTAATATTTTGAATAAATCTGTAATTGTACATGGAGGCGTAGATGATTACACTTCACAACCTGCGGGAAATGCGGGTACACGAATTGGATGTGGAGTGATAGTGGGAAGCAGCAAATAAAATGGAAATATTCACATTGTAGCCGATAAGTTCTTATTCTAAATGATTTTAAGAAACGGCCTAAATATAAGGGTTGATTTATTCAGGTCGCAGAGAATGGTAACTTTTTGTGGATCAGAATTCTTATACCATTTTTGCCCAAATTATAAATTTTTTTACGTCAGCACTTTATAAGGTTGGCGACTTTTCAAAAAACCTGGCAACGTTATAAAATAACAAAAAACGATAGTTTCCTTTTTTTTTACTTCCCCAAATTTTATTTTTTCTCAGCTAAATGTTTCTCTTATTTTTTCCCAAAACCCTTTATCATTTTTATCAGGTTTAGGTTTAAAATTTTCACTTTCCTGCATAGCTTCTAAGGTTGTTTTTTCATCAGCCGAAACATTTTGTGGTGTCCACACATTTATATGAATTAACTGGTCTCCTTTCTCGTGAGAATTGATTGAGGGAAATCCTTTGCCTTTAAGTCTAAAAATTTTTCCGCTTTGTGTACCTGTAGGAATTTTTATTTTTGCCCTTCCATCAATGGTAGGTACTTCTATTTGTGTCCCAAATACTGCATCAGGGAATGAAATATAAAGATCATAAGCTACGTTCAAACCTTCTCTTTGTAAGTGTGGATGTGCTTCTTCTTCTATTAAAATAATCAAATCGCCTGGCCCTCCGCCCCGTTCTCCCATGTTGCCTTTTCCTCCCATACTCAACTGCATGCCCGACTGTACGCCTGCGGGAATTTCCAGGGTTACGTTTTCTTCGCCATACACTCTTCCTTCGCCTTTGCATACCGGGCACTTATTGGTAATTACAGATCCTTCACCGTTACAATCCGGGCAAGTAGTCACCGTTTGCATTTGGCCCAAAAAAGTATTTTGAACTCTGCGTACCTGCCCGTTACCGCCGCAGGTTCTGCACGTCTGGCTGCTATTTTTATCTTTTGCACCAGAACCACCACAGGAATTACAAGAAATATATTTTTTTACTTTGATAGTTTTGGTGGTCCCTTTAGCTATCTCCTCATAATTTACTTTAATTTTTACACGCAAATTACTTCCTCTAATACCCCTGCTTCTACCGCCAGACCGCCCGCTGCTTCTGCTACCGCTGAAAAAACTTCCGAACATATCATCACCAAAAATATCTCCAAATTGGCTAAAGATATCATCCATATTCATGCTTTGCCCACCGGAAAATCCGCCACGGCCTGGTCCAAATGCATTGTGGCCAAATCTATCGTATTGGGCGCGTTTGTCTTGATTGCTTAATATTTCATACGCTTCTGCTGCTTCTTTAAATTTTTCTTCAGCAGCATGATCGCCTGGGTTTCTATCAGGATGAAATTGCATTGCTACCTTCCGGTAAGCTTTTTTTATTTCATCTGCTGTACTGGATTTACTTACGCCCAGAATCTCATAAAAATCTCTTTTTGAAGACATTGTACTTGCCATACTATTTATTGTAAACTGCCATAAAAATATTGGAACCGATGGCAGATTCGGTTCATTTTATTTGTTTATTATCCTTCATGAAAGAGATCATTTACCAACAACTACTTTGGCAAATCGTATCAGTTTATCGTTTAAGAAATAACCTTTTTGAATTTCAGCGACCACTTTACCTTTTAATTTTTCATCTTCTACCGGAATCTCAGAAACAGCTTCATCTTTTTCTACATCAAATTCAGTATGGAGGGTATCAATCGCTTTTAATCCTTTGGATTCCAAAATTTTTCTGAATTTATTAAAAACAAGCAGAATCCCTTCTTTCAATGTTTTTTCTTCGTCGCTCTCCTTCATTTGCTTTTCAGCGCGGTCCATGTCATCCAGCACATCGAGTAAGGAGGCAATTACTTCTTTGCCGGCGGTTTGTCTTATTTCAATATTCTCTTTTGAAGTTCTTCTTCTAAAATTATCGAAGTCCGCAAACAAGCGCACATATTTATCCTTTTGTTCCTGTAATTCTTTTTCAAATTTATCTGCTTCTTCGGTGCCATTAGTGGAGTCTATACTCTCATCCTGTTCTAAGGTAGAATCAGCATTTTCTTTCAAATTGAAATCCTCAGCTTCTACAGGTTCGTTTATTTCTCTTTCACCCATTTCTTTTTTATTATTTTTCATATTTCTAAATTGGCAGCAAAGGTACAACAGACAAAATTTTTGCCAATAATAAATATGGGACAAAATGACACAAGTCTTATAGAATTTATGAAATTAGTAGAATTTTAATTTGATCATCTTTAGAGAAATAATTGCCCAAAGGATATTACTGTATAGCTAATACCTAATGATTAAAGGATGACTAATAAAAATATTATGGACTATTTAGCCACCTGGAACTTACCTGATTCAACGACGTTTCCTTGTTTGTCCCGAAGTTGGAAAACATATAAACCGCGGTACAGATTTGTGAGAGGAACGGTAATCTTCTGTTCAGTAACTTTTATTTCTTCCACTTTTTTACCAATAAAATTGAAGACCAATAATGTGTATGATTTATCGTAATCTTTTTCGAACTCAAAATTGATAAAACTTGTAGCAGGATTTGGGTAAAACTTGACTGTTTTAACAGCATCACTCGATAAATAGGTTGATTTAACCTGTGCCTGACTGGTGAAATTAAGGCCGCCAATAAGTATAAGTATGTAAAAAATTCTTTTCAATAAGACAAAAGTATTAATTTTTTTTAAAATAACGATAATAACCTTTCATATATTAGCTTATAATTTTTGAAAAAATAATAGCGTTGTATTATAAACGTAGTAATTAGGTAAAAATTGTTAAAAAATTAAATTGAACTATTTCTTTTGGTTCAATTTCAAAGCTTGTTATCAAAAATACCTGAAAATTTTCCGGTTTGAGAAGTGATTGATAATTCTCATTTACTTCATCTTACTTTATCAATTATTTTACCATACTTCGTACGACAATAATTCGTTCTCTCTTTTTATGCGGTTTCCTTCTAAAATAGTAGCTACAACCGCTACCGTAGTTAAAACAGTAAAAGTTAAAAAATAAACTACTACTTTACAATTGTTATTATTTTTATTGGGATAGGCTTTGTTCATTTCAGGTTCTTTACAAAATATATAATTTGATGCAATTTAATAAAAACTCGAAAGCGAATAAAGAGTAAAATAAAATTTGATGATAAATTAATAAATAGTTTTCAGGTAATTTTTGTTTTGACTGCCGGCAAAGCGAAAATCATGAATTTACCTGTGCTTTTTCGAACACGTTTACTAGGTTGGGAGTTTTTATTTATTTAGAATGTTTACCGGTAAAATGATTTCCCAGCGATTACGCCCTTTACCACCATATAAATCCGGATCTAAGAGGTAACTGTAACGAACTCCAAAAGAAACATTTACCTGGTTCCACCATTTGGTGTCGAAATTAATTTCTGAACCTGTGGACCGGAATTGAGCGTTGAACACTTTCCCCGTAGAATAAAAATCATCTACCCGGGTGTTATCATAAAATAAATTAGCTCTTACCCTCAAGAAATAAAGTATGTCTCCGAAACCGGTATCCGGATGAAAAAGCGGAAAATGATAGTTAATTCCCCATTTGTACATCCTATAAAAATTGATAGATTCGTAACCTCTTGAAAAGGGGAAGCCGCTCGAGAAGTTGATTTGGCCTAAAGAATCTTTTTTGAGCCACGCGCCATTTAAAACAATGGAATGAGTATTTAAAAATCCCGGAAAATATAAATTCCCTGTTGCTAAAACCTGGTAGCCATTGTACCTGGTTAATGGCGACTTATATGAAAATGTTGCTGCCTGCGCAAATCGAGGAAATATCTGTTGTTGTGCTTTTTGGATCTGATGGCTGAACGATAAAAAATTACTTACATAGCTGTACGAAACAGTACCAAAAGTGTCTTTATAATTTGCCTGAAAATTGCTTTGATTATACACATATTGGGAACCTGCATTGATATAAGTAAACGATCTTCCTTTGCTTAAATTAAGTGGAATAGAAAATCCGGCAAAAGGTTCAAGTTGATTAAAATATACAATCTTTGAATGGAAAAGAGAACGCCGGTCAATAGTATAATTAACGCCAGAAGTCAGATAGGGAAATAATGCTCCATAAGTAGCACCAAAACCCACTCTTTTAAACTTTTCAGAACGATCGTATGTGAGCGATAAATTAGATTGAAGTGTGTTTAAAATATTTTCACTTACAAGGGATAGAGTGTATTGAGGATCGCTTATAGCCGGCTCAATGCTGTGAAAATTAAAAAGATGGAAACTTTTTTGATATTTTGTAATTGGGAAAGTTTCATCAGGAACTTTATAAATCAGATTAGAATTTAGCTTGTTAATAGAAGTGATCCCGAAATTGGATGTATTATTTTGCAATTCCTCTGCAGTTATTTCCTGAAAAACCACTTTGCTTTTTGAGGAGGTATTCAGTCGGTAGCCTTCGGCTGTAAATTCGCTCCACACTATGTTTGAGTCGTTAACTGCAGGATGATATTTGCCCAATCCTATTTCACCCGCAGTTCCTATTTTCCAGAATTTTTTATCGGAAAAGGTATAAGCGAAAAGTTCATCGTTTTTTTTATAAGAGTAGGAAAAATAAAGCGTATCGTGCCACATGTATGGAAAGCCTATCACATTAAAAGTAAATGGAAGAAGGTATTGCGTGTTGTTTGTTTTTAAATCTGTTTCTGCTATTGACATTTTTCCTTCCTTATTTCTAACTGCAGATAAGATTTGTTCATCATTATTAAATTTAGGATAAGTATAAAAAAGTTGATCAGGATTGGGAATCTCCCGGATCAGTTTTCCCGTTTTTGCATCTAATAAGTGCAGGTTATATTTCCCTGAAGCGGGCTCATTTACGGCGACAATTTGTTGCCCATCTTCACTGATGTCTGGTGAGAAATATTTAGAATGATTGGTAATCGTGTGTTGATTACCGTTAGTAATATCCAGTATTTGTAAATCGCTGTAATCACGATATCCCCATCGTACATCCGGCCTGTAAGATGCGTAAACAATCTTCCCATTTCGATAGCTGAAATAGCCGTCCAAAGTAAAATCAGAGGTTCTTATTTTTCTATCTTTGTTGCCGGCGCGTATGATAAATTCAGGTATTTTTTTAAAAGTATTCCTAATAAAAATTAGGTCATCATTTTTAGCAAATGATGGATATTGCTCATTCATATAGGCATCATGTGAGTGAGCCATTTCTTTGGCGCTTTCTTTTATTTCAAATTGTTCTTTGAAAAAATTGAAGGCATCATTTCTGAAGGTGACATAACTTTTACCGGAATATTTTTGGATAGCATGCTGAAAAGGATAAAACAAATTTTTATATGCAGCGGCATCGTGAGTTACTTTTTCCCAGAAATGGTCTCCGTATTTTTCTCTTCCATAAGATACCAGCAAATATCCGAGCGCATAATGATCCGGCACAAAATCCTTTAACGAACCGTTTCTCAATTTCATCCAGGAATAATTCTTTCCTTCTTTCCAAAGTGAGCGGTAGCTGTTAAAAAATGAAGGAAGGGTACCGCGTCCCTGCTTACTTAAATTCGTTTCATTATATACCGCATCTCCTTCGTAAAACCAATTAGGAATTGCGGCATTATTCGCGAGTGCTTGTCCTTCTTCGCCAAATAATACATGCATCACTTTTGAAAGGCCTACATTGAAATTATTAAATTGCTCTACATGCCTGTATTCGTGTATTGTAAGCTGGTCGTGCCATACAAGGCTTCCAAGGTCAAAGCTGTTTTGGGAAGGCGTTAAAAAATATTCACTTCTGAAAGGTCCTAAACCTACATAACCATTGGTAATTGTTGTTTGATTTTGGAGTACAATATTTATTTTTTTAAATTTATTTCCAATAGTTGCCTGTGTAGGTTTTCTAATAAATGAGATGATGTTGGTGATTCTGTTGGCAACAGAATCCTGACCTTGCGGAAAAATGACCCGGCTTGCAGAAGTATTAATTTGTTTCCACTTTTCTGAAGGTGGATTACCTCCAAAAATTTGACAGTTTCCTACTAAATATGTTAAAAGCGATACAATAACTAATGCGGGCCTGGAAATAAAATGCATATTAATTTTTCAATTCTAAAGTTAATAAATTGTTTTAAGCATACTGAGTTGACTTTTAGTTTCCGTTGAAATATTTTTTAAAAAAAGAATTCTTGGTTGTAGTAAGCTTTATTGTTATTTTCAAGAAAAAATATAAAATGAAAAAATTTATTTTTTTGTTATTTTTTTCTGCAGTTTCATTTTTGTCGTGCAAGAAGAGTGGAAGTAGCGGCAATCCTTTACTTGAACAATATTTTGAACAAAATATTCTCAATCAAAATTTTGTAGTTAGCCTCGCAACTGACAATAATACTGACCTTACTTCAAAATACAACGGATATATTTTTGTTCTTCTTAAGACTGATTTTTATAACGGGCCTTTAAAAGCCACAAAGAATAATGTGAGTTATGAAGGTACCTGGAGCAGTAATGATGATTACAGTAAATTAATTATCACCTTGCCAAATCCTCCATTGGAATTTGTTTTTTTGAGCAGGGAATGGAGGTTCACCAGCAAAAGTTTGCCGGTTTTAAAGTTGGCGCCATGGGGTTCAAGTGATCCTGTTGTTTTAAATATGACGAGGCAATAACGCCAGCAGATACACCATTAAACCATTAAGCCAAATGAAAATAAGTGAAGTTACCGGTTACCTTGAGAATATGGCGCCACTTTATTTGCAGGAAAGTTATGATAATGCAGGATTGATAACCGGAAATAGGGAACTGGAATGTTCAGGTATTATTGTAGCGCTTGATGTGACAGAGGATGTGGTAACCGAAGCAGTAGGAAAGAATTGCAATTTAATTGTAGCTCATCATCCTGTCATTTTCAGAGGAATAAAAAGTCTGACCGGCAAGAATTATGTGGAAAGAACAATTATTGCCTCAATAAAAAATGGTGTTGCTATTTATGCCATCCATACAAACCTGGATAACCTGGTCGGAGGAGTGAATAAAAAAATAGCTGAAAAATTAAATCTTCAAAATTGTAAAGTGCTTTTGCCAAGAGAGGAAACATTGAAAAAATTAGTTACTTTTTGTCCAAATAAAGATGCCGAAAAAGTCCGCAATGCATTGTTTCAATCCGGAGCCGGGGCTATAGGAAATTATAGCGAATGTAGTTTTAATGTAGAAGGAACCGGAACTTTCAAGGCTGAGGAGGGAAGTCACCCTTTTGTGGGCAAAATTGGTGAGAGGCATTTGGAAAATGAAACCAGAATTGAGGTTGTGTTCCCTGGTTTTTTGCAAAATGAATTGATTAAAGAACTAAGAAATGCGCATCCTTATGAAGAAGTTGCCTATTATATAGGTACTTTGGATAATGTTAGGGATGATATTGGAAGTGGGTTGGTTGGTGAGCTTAAAAGGGAAATTTCCGGCATGGAACTTTTAAAGTTATTAAAAGAAGAATTCAAATTATCTGTAATAAAACATACCTCGCTATTACAAAAATCAGTTAAAAAAATAGCGCTTTGTGGTGGCGCCGGTATATTTCTATTACCTAAGGCAATTGCAGCGGGAGCGCAGGCTTTCATAACTGGTGACATAAAATATCATGAGTTTTTTGATGCTGATAATAAGATTTTATTAGCAGATATAGGCCATTATGAAAGCGAACAGTACACAATAGACCTGCTAACTGAATTTTTACAGCAAAAATTACCTAACTTTGCCGTCCTAAAAACAGAAATTAATACCAATCCTGTAAATTATTATAATTGAACAGGGATATTAAGAATCTGAAATAAAACAAAATCATACATTATATATGGCACAGGTTAAAGATTATTCTGTTGAAGAAAAATTATCGTCTCTTGTAAAGCTGCAGAAAGTTGACAGCAAATTAGATGGAATTCAAATTCTGAAAGGAGAATTACCGATAGAAGTAAGTGATCTTGAAGATGAAATAGCGGGATTGAACGCACGTGAAAACCGGATTGAAGAAGAAATGAATGGTATTCAACAATTTATTGAAGATAAAAAGACATTGATCAAGGACTCTACAGAACTGGTAAAGAAATACGAAAAACAAAGCGAAAATGTAAAAAACAACCGCGAGTTTGAAGCAATAAATAAAGAAATGGAAATGCAGTCGTTGGAAATTAAATTAGCCGAAAAGCATATTAAAGATGCAACAGAAGATATTTCTGAAAAAGCAAAGCAACTTGAATTGGCAAAAAAAGCGGTTGCAACAAAAGAAACGAATTTAAAGGGGAAAAAAGGTGAATTGGAAAAAATAATCGGTGAGACAGAGAAAGAGGAAAAGCAATATAAAAAACTAGAAGATGCAGCTAGAGAAGGTGTGGAGGAAAGATTACTTGTAAGTTACGACAGAATACGAAAGAATTATCGCAATGGCCTGGCTGTAGTACCTGTAGAAAGAGATTCATGCGGAGGATGCTACAATGCTATTCCTCCTCAAAAACAAAGTGAGATCAAGCAGCGCAAAAAGATTATTGTTTGCGAAAATTGTGGAAGAATATTGGTGGACGATGAATTGAATGATTCAGTAGAAATAAAATAATTGTATCGAATTTTTTTTTATGGGGCGCTTTTTAAGCGCCTTTTTTAATGCGCTATATTGATGATATTCCTTTATCGTTCATCTTTATATTATTACAGGATGTAAAAACCATAGAATATTGTAATTTGCCTTTTTTATGCTTCAGCAGTTACACATACATAATTACGCGATAATTGATTCTATCGAGATCAATTTTTCTAATGATTTAAATATTATTACCGGTGAAACCGGGGCTGGTAAGAGTATATTAATGGGGGCACTGAGCCTGATTCTTGGCGATCGTGCCGATACAACTGTTCTGATGGATAAGGGAAAGAAATGTTTTGTGGAAGGTAGTTTTAAAACGAAAAATATTTCTGTAAAATCCTTTTTACAAAAGAATGATCTCGACTACGAAGAAGAAATCCTCATACGCCGCGAAATTTCGCCCAATGGCAAATCGCGGGCTTTTATAAATGATTCACCGGTTACACTAAATCAGTTGAAACAATTGTCGTCTTTGCTGGTAGATCTTCATCAGCAATTTGATACACTTGAATTGAATAATAACGACTTTCAGCGTGAAGTAATTGATGCCCTTGCCGGAAATACTAAATTAATAGATGAATACCGGTCTGTTTATAAAAAATACCGCTCGGCTTTAAAACAACTTGACTTGCTAAAAGCAGAACAATCGTCTGCAAACAAAGAATTTGATTACCATCAATTTTTATTTGATGAGTTGGCTGAGGTTAATTTTTCAGAAAATGAGATTGAACTTATTGATGCAGAGTTAAAAGTGATGAACAATGCGGAAAATATTAAATCAATTCTTTCAGAAATTTTTTTTCAATTAGAAGGAAGCGAGGAGCCGCTTATACAGCAATTAAAGTCAATCATCAATAAATTGCAATCTCTAAAAAATGTGTATCCTGAAATTGATTTGATAAGTGAAAGATTACAATCTGTTTCGATCGAAATGAAAGATATCTCCGGTGAAATTGGAGGTTTGAATGATAAAGTATTTTATGATGCAAAGAAAATAAATGAGCTGAATGATAGGATGGCTTCAGGTTACAGTCTTTTTAAAAAGCACAATGTATCTACAACTGCTCAGTTGATCCAAATAAAAGATGACCTTGAAAAGCAATTGGAAAAAGTAACCGGAATGGTGGATGAGATTAACAGGATTGAAATAGAATTGCAGGTTTTTTATAAAGATGCGATTAAATTATCTTTAATTATTTCAGATAGAAGAAAAAAAGAAGTCAAATCATTTACCGAAAAAGTAAACAAGCTTCTTCACCAGGTGGGTATGCCTAATGCAGAAATAAAAATCGAAATAAGAGAATTGGAAGAATTAAATGCATTTGGGAATGACTCTGTTGAGTTTTTATTTAATGCAAATCGCTCATCACTCTTTGAACCCTTGCGCAAAGTAGCGAGTGGAGGAGAACTGAGCCGTATTATGCTTATTATCAAATCTTTAGTAGCAAAAAGTGTTCAATTGAGGCGGCGCGGCAGGTAGGAATAATTATTAAAGAACTTTCCGCTGCCCATCAGGTAATTTCGATTACCCACCAGCCTCAGATAGCAGCGAAAGCGCAAACACATTTCTTTGTTTACAAAGAAATAAAAGACGATAAAATAGTTACTTCTATTAAAGTATTGAATAGTGATGAAAGAATTACTAACATTGCTACTATGTTAAGCGGCAAAAGGCCTACCGCAGCAGCCTTTGAAAATGCGAGGGAAATGATTGGGAATTAGAGTTTATGTTGGAGAGATGATACGTTTAGCTTTTTAAGCACGGTTAAAAAATGTAGATGATTTAGAGTTTGGTGATTTCAACCGGCTTTAAGAATTTCGTTCGGTTGATGCGTAATCGTTTCGTTATCAATTATACATTGAAATAATAATTAAAAAATATAGTTATGGCATACAATTTATTGAAAGGGAAAAAGGGAATTATTTTTGGCGCTCTGGATGAGAGGTCTATTGCATGGAAAACCGCTTTGCGCTGTAATGAGGAAGGCGCTGAAATAATACTTACCAATGCGCCTGTTGCCATGCGGATGGGTGAAATTAATAAGCTCGCTGAAAAAATAAATGCACCTGTAATTCCTTGTGACGTTACCAGCAACGATGACATGAAGAATTTGATTTCAAAATCACAGGAACATTTTGGCGGCGGACTGGATTTTATTTTACACTCTGTTGGTATGAGTGTGAATATGCGAAAAGGAAAACCATATACAGATATTGATTACGGTTTCAACCAAAAAACACTGGATATTTCAGCTACCAGCTTACACCGGTTGCTGGCCACGGCTATGAAACTTAATGCGATCAATGAATGGGGAAGTGTGGTAGCTTTGACTTACATAGCAGCGCAGCGTGTTTTTCCCGATTATAGTGAGATGGCAGATGCAAAAGCATTGCTGGAAAGTATAGCACGTAGTTTTGGTTATCATTATGCTCTAAAGAATAAAGTAAGGGTAAATACAGTTTCTCAATCGCCTACCCGAACTACAGCAGGTAGCGGCGTAAAGGGTTTTGATGGATTTATGAATTACGCCGAACAAATGAGCCCTTTGGGAAATGCAACCGGGGAAGATTGTGCTAATTATTTAGTTACTCTTTTTAGTGATCTCACCAAATATGTAACCATGCAAAATCTATATCACGACGGTGGATTTTCTATGACAGGAGTTACGCAGAGTGTGATCGAGCAAATGGAGAAGTGAGGGTTGGTAGGTTTCGTTATATAGTATGGTTGTGTTGTATGGTTGTATTGAATTGTTATATTATTGAAGGATGCAATGTGTTTATTGTTTTAATAAAATAAGTAAAATAAAATTAGTTGTTTAACTCAATAAAAAAAATACTGCTCATTTCGGGGCAGTATTCCTATTTTATTTAAAAGTAAATTAAAATCTTCTGAATTCTTTCTTCTTATATTCTTTCAATCCTCCAATTTTTCATCATTATAACAATCAAAAAGTTAAACCTCCGGCAATGCAACGACCTAATCAATATTCATCTTCATTAAAGAAAAAATCTTCCTGGCTTGGGTAATCGGGCCAGATGTCTTCAAGGCTTTCATAAATTTCCCCACCTTCATCCTCAAGTTCCTGGAGGTTTTCCACTACTTCAATAGGCGCACCACTTCTAATTGAATAATCAATTAGCTCATCTTTTGTAGCCGGCCAAGGCGCTTCTTCCAGGTGAGATGCAAGTTCTAGGGTCCAAAACATATTTTATTTGTTTTTATGAGCTTTTAAAAATTTAAAATAAGGGTTTTAATTTTCCGCAAATGTAAAAGTTAAATTGGGAAAACCAAATAATGTTTTTTTTGATAAAATTCTTCTTCAAGGAAGTGTAATTTTCTTAAATAGTTGCATTGATTGCTAAAAAAATATTTGTTTTTCAAATTGCGATTTACCCTTACATTTAACCATGCTAAAAGCAAACGGAATTTTTAAAAATTATGGTACGCTTCAAGTGTTAAAAGGAGTGGATATAGAAATTGCAAAAGGCGAAATTGTGAGTATTGCCGGCTCTTCTGGCGCGGGCAAAAGTACATTGCTTCACATTTTAGGTACGCTGGATAATGCAGATAAAGGCGAAATTTTTCTTGATGAGATGAAAGTAAGCCAGCTAAAAGGGAAAAAATTGGCTGATTTCCGCAATCAACACATTGGATTTGTTTTTCAATTTCATCATTTACTTCCTGAGTTTTCTGCATTGGAAAATATTTGCGTTCCGGGTTGGATCGCCGGACGAAAAAATAAGGAAATTAAAGAAAGAGCCTATCAGTTGCTGGAATTGTTGAACCTGAAAGACAGGTCGGAACATAAGCCAGGTGAGCTTTCTGGTGGCGAACAACAACGGGTGGCAGTAGCGCGCGCTTTGATCAATAACCCATCTATTGTGATGGCAGACGAGCCCACGGGTAATCTTGATTCGGCCAATGCCAAAGAACTTCATAATCTTTTTATTGATTTGAGAAACCGTTTTCAACAAACATTTTTAATAGTAACCCACAATGAAGAACTGGCACAATTAAGCGATAGAATATTGCACATGAAAGATGGGAAAATTATTAATTAATTCACAATACTTTTTTTGAAATAACTATTTTAAAATGAAAAAGGCTCTTTTAACTGTTGTATTATTAATCTTTTCCAACACTTTTATGACGCTTGCATGGTATGGCCATTTAAAGTTGAAAGAAATGAATAAACTGGTTGGTGTTAGTTTATTCGTAGTCATTTTACTCAGTTGGGGTGTAGCATTTTTTGAATATCTTTTTCAGGTACCTGCCAATAGAATTGGTTTTAATGAGAATGGCGGTCCGTTTACCTTATGGCAGTTAAAAGTGGTTCAGGAAGTAATTACACTTACTGTATTTACGATGTTTATGCTCTTCTTTTTTAAAGACCAACCTTTAAGGTGGAACCATTTGATAGGATTTGGATTATTGATTTTGGCAGTATTTTTTCTTTTTAAAAAATAAAATTTGTTCGTTGGAGGCAACCAGATAATACCTGATATGTTATCTGGTAACTTTTTGCCCAATTCCTTTTTTTTTGATTTTACTTTGCAGCCAATAAAATCTAAAAATGATAAAGGAGAAAATATTGGTAATAGGCGCCTGCGGCCAGATAGGTGTGGAGCTAACTCTTGCATTGCGGAAAGTTTACGGTGGTGCTAATGTGGTAGCATCGGATTTGCGGGAAGAGAATGAATTACTAAAAGGAACTGGACCCTACGTAAGCCTCGACGTTATGAATAAGGAAATGCTGCATGTGCAGGTAATACGGCAAAACGTTACCCAGATATATTTGCTTGCCGCTATACTATCCGCCACCGGCGAAAAAAACCCTAACCTTGCCTGGCATTTGAATATGCAAAGCCTTTTGAACGTTTTAGAAATAGCAAAAGATGAGAATATTCATAAGGTTTACTGGCCCAGCAGCATTGCGGTTTTTGGGCCTACTTCTCCAAAAAAAGACTGCCCTCAACAAACCATAATAGAGCCCATAACTGTTTATGGCATCAGCAAATATGCAGGCGAATTCTGGTGTAATTATTTCTATCACCGGTATAAAGTGGATGTTCGCAGCATAAGATATCCTGGATTGATAAGTTACAAAAGTGCGCCTGGTGGTGGCACTACAGATTATGCTGTGGAAATCTTTTACGATGCCGTCAATGATAAGAAGTATGATTGCTTTTTAAAAGAAGATACTTATCTGCCTATGATGTATATGCCGGATGCCATTCGGGCTACGATTGAATTAATGGAATCTCCCGCTGAAAAGATAACTGTTCGTACTTCGTATAATATTTCCGGCATGAGTTTTTCGCCGAAAGAAATAGCAGCGGAAATAAAAAAGCACATTCCTGATTTTACTATGAAGTATGATCCCGATTATCGTCAGCCAATTGCCGAGAGCTGGCCTCAAAGTATTGATGATACAGTGGCAAGAAATGATTGGGGATGGAAACCAAATTTTGATCTGAAATCAATGGCTAATGACATGTTCTTAAATCTACAAAATAAGTGAAAGAATTAATTCA
>CAJDUV010000001.1_pt1 | contig 26492 bp, 32 predicted proteins | sample 7391201 | NCBI WGS metagenome assembly CAJDUV01 (sample SAMEA7055680, study PRJEB34461) | soil metagenome | biome: terrestrial ecosystem; feature: Peninsula; material: soil | place: Antarctica | collected 2016 | reverse complement strand
CGGAGGAACAGCATTTATAAAGTAGTTAATTCTACCGCTTTTGCGTGCCGTGCTGATGGTTTTGTACTAATAAATCACCAATAACTTTCAAGTAGATCGTATAAATTATTGTAGGAGGATATTTATTGTATTTTCAGTTATTCTTTTCGTTTCCTTCAATTAAATCTGCCAACTGCGCAGCTACTTCGCTACCAAGCGCCACGCCCATACCGCCGAGTCTGAAAACGCCAAAAACTCTGTTTGAAATTGGTTTTACCAGGGGGTATTTTGTTGGGCCAAATGCCATAATGCCGCTCCATCTGTATTCCACTGAAAAATTGGTTCCGGGAATGACGATCTCCCTTAATTTATTTTCAAGGTCTGCTTGTATCACTTCATTCAAACCAAAGTCTGTGGTGGTTTCACCAACAAAATCGAGATTTTGCAGTTCTTCATCGGGTAATAATTGTTTGGTGAAAGCATTGGTACAGATTACCAAAACTTTCGAATCCAATTTGATCTTCTCATCTGTAAAAGGGATTTTTATTTCCACTGAAACAGAATCGCTTTTTTCTTCAAAATTAATTACTTCGGATCCGGTTTTTATCTCAATTCCCTTCTGCAATGTAAGGTCAATTAATGCTCTCATCATTTTACCGGTATTAAGTTCTCCTTCACCTAAATTTGCTACCAATGATCTTGTATAATTTGTAGAGAATCCAAATTCCTGAATTTTAGAATTAGCTAATGCAAATGCCGGTTTCTTAGTAACAGGAAGTAGCAATTTATTGAGGTATTCAATGCGCTCCACAACATCAGGGCCATTCCCATTTATCAATTCATAACTTCCTCTTTCTGCATAGCCGATATTGGAATCGCCCAATCTTTTTCTCAATCTTTCCAATCCTTTTTTTCTCAACTCAAATAAACGAATTACTTCATCTTCCTTCATTGCGATAAGATCATCGGATAATTCAGTAACGCTTCCCATGCATGCAAAGCCCGCATTACGGGTGCTGGCGCCTGCCGGTAAAAAGCCTCTTTCCAAAACCAAAACGGTTGAGGCAGAAAATTTTTCTTTCAATTCTATAGCAGTGCTCAGGCCCACAATGCCGGCGCCTATTATTATGTAGTCGTAATTAGTGAAACTTTCTTTTTCCCAATAACTAAAATTAATATTTTTTGTGTGTTGCATTAAAGAGATAAAATTTAATTTTTTTTAGAAAGATACTTCACAAAATCTTTAATCGTTTTGCGTTTTTAATCCCATCGAACCGAGATCTGCCAAAAGTTCTTCCCATGTTTTATCCTTCAAAGTTCCGGCGCCATAAAACTTTGATTGAAAATCTTTGGTAATAATTCTAAGTCCATCAGATCTTTTTTTTTGTGACTCTTTGCTTACTTCTTCTATTTCGTTTATGTTGAATTCTAATTTCTTCCAGGGAAAATAATGGTTGCGGATTATTATCAGATCATTTTTTATTTCAAAAAAATTCATCTGCGCCCCAAGAAAAATATATATCAATAAAATAAATAAAACAGGTATCAATAAAACCCATTCTTTTCCAGGCTTTGCGTCAAACTTTAAAAAGAAAAAAATCGCAATACCAACGATCAGCAAAGTGTTGGCAGTAAAAAAAGCGTTTCCTGAGTATTTTTTATTAATAAATGAGTTCTTAAGATTGCTGCTATTTCCTTCCTTTATAAAATGCAGTTTATCATTTAATTTTTGACTCACAAATGCCCTCAATTCAGCCATGTTTCTATACATGCCGCTCCATACTATCAAGGATTTTCCTTCTTTAAATTCTAATTTCATGGCTTCCAGAGATTGCCCAAAAATGTGCAGAATAGAAAATTTTTCTTTTTTACTTAAAAACACATTTGAAACCTGATCCCATCCAAACACAGACTTTTTAAAAAATCTTTTAATCGTAATGAAATTTTCATCAAAGACAATAGATGGCGCTTTATAAAAAAAATGATACAAGATCAATAGGATGGCCACAGGAAGAATAATTACCCAAAAACTTTTAATTGTCTCCGGGTCTTTAGTTATCAGTTTAACGAATAACCCCAAGAATATAATTGGGATAAAAAAGTGAATAAATAATTGAATTCTGCTGTATTTTGATGTTACCATTTTTGATTCTGAATAAAAACCGGGTTATCATTTTTAAAATTCTGCCGGACAAAGGTTTAGGATAATTTTTATATTTAGAATAGTTTTTTGGAACTCTTATGGGATGCACTCCTCCGATGGCTCTTAGTAATTTATTAAAATAATAAAAGACAAATATGTTAACTTTTAATCAGTTAGTGCGGCGTTTTTATTTTTAAAGTAAAGGGATGAAAGCCTTTTCTGGCCGTGTTTTATGCGGGATGGAAATAATCCTTCGTATTTTTCGTTTATTATTAGCTTTATGTTTATTAAAACTTTATTCATGAAAATATTTCTTTCATTTTTTCTTTCCATTATCTTTTTCTGGGGTAATTCTCAAACGCCAACGCTAAACTTACCAAAAGATGCCAAAATTGAAGGTTCTGTGATAGATATGCGAACCAAAGAACCGAAAGCAAATGAGTTGGTTATTTTCAAAAGTCAAAAAAATAAAAATGAATACCAGGCAATAAGCGATGACAGTGGAAAGTTTGAAACACGTGTTCCCACCGGCGATAAGTATGATATTTTTATAATGGGTTTTAAGGATACCATAAGTCAGAATGTAATGGATATTCCTGCCCTGGGGCCTAATTCTTACTATAAAGAGCCCTTTATGGTGAATCTTGAATTTGATCCTCCTAAAACCTTTGTGCTTGAAAATGTAGAATTTGATTTTGGCAAATCAACCCTTCGCACACAATCCTTCGGCACGCTTGATGATCTTGTAGATTATTTAAAAAGAAAGCCACATGAGCGCATAGAAATTGGCGGCCATACAGATAATGTAGGAAGCGATGCTAAGAATTTAGCGCTGTCATTAGAAAGGGCAAAATCCATAGTTTCTTATTTAACAGCAAAAGGAATAGAGAGTGAAAGGCTTGTGGCCAAAGGTTATGGCGCTGAGGAACCTATTGAAGAAAACACGACAGAGGAAGGAAGGCAAAAAAACAGGAGGACGGAAGTGAAAATTTTGGATCAGGAGAATTAGAATTTAAAATCAGGAGAATATATCGTAGCAAAGGATTAAAAATTAATTTTTTATCGCCGTTTCCTTATTTTTTAAAAATCGTTCTTTAATTAAGTTAAGTTGATTATTTGTAAGCCTGGAAGTTTTTGCAATCACATTTACAAAATAATCTACTTCTTCCGGATCTGACGGGCATCCTACATTGTTACCTGTTTTTCCTGCATCATTGATCATTCTTGAATCTGCAAGTAATTTTCCATTTTTATCAAGAATAAACCAATAAGGAATTCCCTGGTTATCACCATGATATTTTGTTCTTAATTCGTTTGCTCCCGGATTTTCAAGCTCTTTTTTGTCCTTGCTTTCATCTACCGTTAAGTGCTTTATTACATAATTATTATCGAAGAATTTTTTTACTTTTTCATCATTGAGGGCTGCGTCCATTTTGTGGCACCAAACACACCATGAAGCATGAAAAATGATCAGGATATTCTTATTAGATTTTGCAGCCTCTTTTTGAGCTGTATTGACGATCTCATTTGCAGATAACGGCTTCGTTTGGGCCTTCGCATTAGAGTGCATAGCGAAAGTAAACAGGCATAAAGTAAATAGGTTGTGCGCTTTCATTTTTTGTATCTCAGGTTTGAAAATAAATGTACGCATTTTCAATTTATAGAATTTAGTTCTTCAAAAAAAATATCTCTTTCATTCCACATCGTACATTTGCCCACGTATGACATCATCTTTTTTTACTTATAACAAAGCGAAAGTTTTACAGGCATTGCGCTATCATTTTATCAGCAGGCGCGAAATTAAACTGATGATTATACTGGTAAACATATTCGCTATCTTTTCTGCAGTACTTTATTTTACGAATAAGGTTTCTCCATTTGCTTTTTTAATAAGCTCAGCGCTTTGGTTTATTTTAATGGTTTCATTTTGGTATGTGCTCCCTCATATTATTTATAGAAAGGCTTCCACTTTTAAAGATAGGTTTAGGGTGAGCTTTGAAGATCAACACATGTTTTTAGAAAATGAAAGAGGTAGCAGAAGCTGGCCGTGGACAGCATTTGGCAGTTTTATAGAGAGCCCTTATTTTTTTTATTTGTATTTTGATAGCCGTTCTTTTTTCCTGATACCAAAAGAGGCTTTTGAAAAAGAAAAGCTGCATGATGTAAGAGTATTTCTCCGGGAGAAAATTAAAAAATGAGAATATTTTTCTTGAAATAATGCAATTTCAAATCATTATTGTCCGGCAAAAAAAAAGGCAAAATCTACAAAACTCTTTCTGATAGAAAGGGTAAATTTCTCTGTGGCATAAAATTGGGGAGGCGGGTAATTTCAAATAAAAGGTTAAAAAGTCAGTTTCTTTTCCATAATCCTGAAATTTTGTAACCTAATTTTTCATAAAAGCCAATCGCTGATTTTCTGGCGTGCATTGTCATTTTTTTGAATCCCCGGTCGCGCGCTACATTTTCAGCGTAATTCATTATGGTTGCGCCAATTCCTTTTCCTTGTAAACTATTTTGAACTGCCATTTGCCGAAGCCTTACTACATTTTTATCTACACGTGTAAGGAGGCAGCATCCCAGCATTTCTTCTTCATCAAAAGCGCCAATTAAAATATCATTTTTTTCATTATCCAGGTCTTCTTGTTTGAAAAAAAGATTAAGTGGTTCGCGTAAAATTTCCTTACGCAAATTGATCATCTGTTTATATTCATTTGTGCCGTGGTCTATTTGTTTAATTGGCATAAGATAAAAGAAAAATTTGTAAACTGAATAAAGCTACAAATTTTATTTTTTACAGGGCATAAACCATGGGTAAAAATAAAATCTGGTTTATTAAATCAGGTATCTGGAATACAAAATCGGGTGTACTTGTAGAAGTAATATGCATTCCGTATTTAACTGATTGGTTGAATTTAGCATTTTCACATTTATTGATTTTAGTATTTTTTGTGATTGAAATAGTTATTATTTTTTTTTATTACAAAAAGTATATTTTTGTAGCCGTATTAACTAAACTTTACAATCATGCAAGACATTGCAACAAGAGTAAAAAAAATCATTGTTGACAAGTTAGGAGTTGATGAGGCTGAGGTAACGCCGGAAGCTTCATTCACTAACGATTTAGGTGCCGATAGTCTGGATACCGTAGAACTGATTATGGAATTTGAAAAAGAATTCAATATTTCTATACCAGACGAACAGGCTGAAACCATAACCACGGTGGGCCAGGCAGTAGCATACCTTGAAGAACATGCTAAGTAATCAATCTTATTTAACTTTGCAGGCAAGCTTATGGAATTAAAAAGAGTAGTTGTAACAGGACTTGGGGCCATAACGCCATTAGGTAAATCGGTTCCTGAATTTTGGGAAGGTTTGATCAATGGTGTATCGGGCGCTGCTCCCATAACGCAATTTGACAGCGCTAAATTTAAAACCAGGTTTGCCTGTGAAGTAAAAGATTTTGAACCTACAGATTACCTTGAGAGAAAGCAATCACGCAAGCTCGACAGGTTCGCCCAGTTTGCTTTAATAGCAAGCGATGAGGCGGTTAAGGATGCGGGCATTACTGATGAAAACGTAAATCACGATAGGGTAGGCGTTATTTTCGCCAGCGGCATTGGTGGTATTACTACTTTTCAGGACGACGTAATGGAATTTGCCCGTGGCGATGGCACCCCCCGTTTCAATCCCTTCTTTATTCCTAAAATGATATTGGATATTGCCGCAGGGCAAATATCAATACGATATGGCTTTCGAGGCCCTAACTTTGCCGTAGTAAGCGCTTGTGCCAGCAGTACCAACGCCATTATAGATGCATACGATAATATTCGTTTGGGAAGAGCCGACATTATTCTTACCGGAGGAAGTGAAGCAGTTATTGCCGAAGCAGGAGTTGGTGGTTTTAATGCCATGAAGGCCCTTAGCGAAAGAAATGATGACCCGGCTACAGCTTCAAGGCCTTTTGATAAAGACCGCGATGGTTTTGTGATAGGCGAAGCAGCAGGCGTATTGGTTCTGGAAGAACTGGAACACGCCAAAGCAAGAGGAGCAAAAATTTATTGCGAAATAGCTGGAGGGGGCGCTACTGCTGATGCCTACCATATTACAGCACCGCATCCCGAAGGATTAGGCGCAAAAAATGTAATGCACGTAGCATTGGATGATGCAGGCATGCAGCCTGAAGATATTGACTATATCAACGTGCACGGTACTTCTACTCCATTGGGAGATATTGCGGAAACCAAAGCAATTTTAAGCGTATTCGGCGAAAAAGCTTATGATTTAAATATTAGTTCCACAAAATCTATGACAGGACATTGTCTTGGAGCAGCCGGAGTTATTGAAGCGCTTGCATGTATTCTTGCCGTTACCAAAGATGTGATACCACCTACTATCAATCATTTTACTGATGATCCGGAATTGGATCCAAAGTTGAATTTTACCTTTAATAAAGCGCAGAAAAGAGAAGTAAACGCCGCCTTAAGCAATACTTTTGGATTTGGAGGACATAATGCTTCTGTAATTATTAAGAAGTATAAGCCTTAAATTAGCTATAAATATTTTTTATGGAAAATAATACAAATATTTCTACTATTGAAATGGAAACATTTCTTTCCAGGAGGCTTGGTGAAAAGGAGTCGCAGGAAGTCATGGAATATATTAACACCGAAGTAGATAAACAGGTAGCATTAAAAATAACGGAATCAAAAAATGAAACCGCGCTCTGGCGAAGTGAAATGAAGAATGATTTCGCCACAAAAGAAGATGCTGTTTCTTTGGAAAAAAAATTAATAAAAAGAGTTTCCGCCGTTGAAGGCACTTTAATCCTTTGGGGATTTGTTTTTTGGTTTACCCTTATTATAGCTATGTATGTAATTTTTAAATTCATACACTAAGTATTGCTCGTTTAGCATGCCAATCTACTCCATTACATTTTCATAGTTGATTGGTGTGTATTGCTTAATAGAAAATTGAATTGAAATTTTATTTTCATAACTTTAAGCCTACATATATCCGGAAATTCAGCAAAATCCAAAGTGTGTCATCCATCAGAAATATTTTTTTATCTAAAAATGAAAAGGAATTCAGGAAGCAGCTTCGTAATGTGCTTGGTTTTACTCCCGGTAAAATAAAACTGTATAAAACCGCGCTCAGCCACCGTTCGGTAAGAGAAGGTGCAGATGAAAATAATGAACGTCTTGAGTTTTTAGGAGACGCCATCATAAGTACCATTGTTGCTCATTATCTTTTTATGCGCTATCCATATAAAGACGAAGGTTTTTTAACTGAAATGAGAAGCAAAATGGTGAACAGGAACCAGCTCAATGATATTGCAGTGAAAATCGGGCTGAAAAAAATTACTTTATACAACCGTTTCGATAATTCTTTAAAAGTTTCTCAAATATTTGGAAATACTTTAGAAGCGCTTATTGGTGCTGTTTATTTGGACAAAGGATACGAAGGCACTCAAAAATGGGTAGCTCAGCAAATTATTAATCCACATTTATTTATGCAGGATCTTGAAAATCTTGACATTAATTTAAAAAATAAATTATATGGATGGGCGAATAAGAATGGTAAAACGCTTGAGTTTGAGACCCTGGATGAAAAAATTGAAAATGGAAGAAGGTTATTTACCATCGGGGCGATGATAGATGGTGAGCTGGTTGCTGAGGCAAAAGCTTATAATAAAAAGGATGCCAGTCAGGTTGCAGCTCAGATTGCGGTGGAGAAATTAAAGATATAGAATTAATATTTCATGGAAAGAAAAACACGATTTTTTTATTATGAAAACGTCGGTTCATTGAAACATTTTTTATTAAAAGCTATTGCTATCTGGTGAAAACTTTTTAATATAGCGGGAGTTCGATCCGCCAAAAAAATTAAATTCACATGAAATTTGGAATTATTGGAAGTGGTAGCTGGGGTACTGCTCTTGCGAAAATATTAACGGATAATAAAAACAAGATAAATTGGTGGCTTAGAAGCGATACCAATATCAGTAGTTTCAAAAGCCGCAGCCACAATCCGCAGTATTTGCGTTCTGCGTTTTTCGATACAGGCCTTATCAATTTCTCTACCAATGTAGAGGAAGTTATCAGCAACAGCGATTGTATTGTAATTGCCGTCCCGTCTGCATTTACGGCTGATGCTTTAAAGGGATTATCAAAAGATATTTTTAAAGGGAAAAAAATTATTTCCGCGGTGAAGGGAATTCTTCCGGAGCATAATTTGTTATTGAATGAATTTTTAAAAAACAAATTCAATTTGGAGTTGGAAGATTATTTTACGGTTCTGGGCCCATGCCATGCGGAAGAAGTGGCGGCTGAAAAACTGTCCTATCTTACTTTTTCGGGCATTAATGAAAAGGAAACAGGAGACATAGCCCTCTGTTTTAAGACGCCCTATTTAAATACGCTGCACAATACAGATATTTTTGGGGTGCAATATGCGGCAGTGCTCAAAAATATTTATGCAATTGGTTCCGGCATTGCGCATGGATTAGAATACGGTGATAATTTCCTGAGTGTTTTTATTGCTAATAGCGCTGATGAGATGGCGGGTTTTTTGAGGAAAGCAGGAATTCAAAATGTAGAGGTAGGAACATTAGAACATACAGCGAAAACCAAAAATCAAAATCGGACCGTAACCAACTACGCTGCCTCAGTCTATTTGGGCGATCTTTTAGTAACGTGCTATTCACCTTATAGCCGAAACCGCACTTTTGGCAATATGATCGGAAAGGGCTATTCTGTGCAGTCTGCACAATTAGAAATGAGCATGGTGGCAGAAGGATATAATGCGAGCAAATGTATGTACCTCATTAACCAAAAAATAAAAGCGGAAATGCCAATCTCGGAAACAATCTTTAGAATTTTGTGGAATGGATTGCCGGCAGATGAAGGATTTGCGGAAATAGAAAAGATTTTAGTTTGAATGTTGAATGGGTGAATGGTGAATGGGTGAATGGTGAATGGTGAATCGTGAATCGTGAATGGTGAGTGGTGAATGGTGAATCGTGAATGGTGAATCGTGAATGGTGAATCGCAAATGGTGAATCGCGAATGGTGAAACTTTAAATCTATGCGGTAAATTCTAAACAATGAAGAAATAAACAATACAACAATAAAACAATACAACAATAAAACAATCCCATAATTCCACAAGTTTGAAATCCATAACCTTAATAATATTTTCAGCAATTATTTTTTTCTCCTGCAAAAAGGATTCTTTTATTACCAGCCCGGATGCGAAATTATATACCAGTTCCGATACTTTATTTTTCGATACGGTTTTCACTACGGTTGGTTCCATTACGCAATCTTTCAAAATATTTAATGATAACGATCAAAAATTGAGCTTGTCAAAAGTGCAACTTGCAGGTGGCGCTTCCTCGCCATTTAAAATAAATGTAGATGGCATATCTGCAACGGAAGTTGATAATGTAGAAATAAATGCTAACGACAGTATGTATGTTTTTGTACAGGTAAATGTAAATCCTGCTCCAGGTAATCTTCCTTTCATTTTAAGAGATAGTATTCTTTTAGATTATAATGGCAATAAAAAGTTTGTGCAACTGCAGGCGTATGGCCAAAATGCAATTTTTTTAAATAAAGTAAGACTTACGGGTGATCAGCATTGGAATAATACTTTGCCTTATGTAATCGTTGGGGGAATACAGGTGGATACCACCGCAACGTTGTCTATTTCTGCCGGCACAAAAATCTACTTACATGCCGATGCACCTTTCCTTGTTGATGGCACTTTAAATATCGCTGGTACAAAAGATGAGCCAGTTATTTTCTCCGGAGATAGATTGGATGCGGATTACAAAGATCTTCCTGCAGCGTGGCCAGGCATTTATTTTAGAAGTACCAGTCAAAATAATGTTTTAAAACATACCATAATCAAAAACGCCTACCAGGGAATTATTGCGCAGGGTATTTCTACTACAGCTAACCCAAAGGTGACTTTATCACAATCCATCATTGACAATATTTATGATGCGGGAATATTAGCAGTGAATACAAATATTAATGCCGACAATTGTTTAATTAGTAATTGTGGAAGCAATATTCAGTTAACGCTTGGAGGCAATTACCGTTTTGTTAATTGCACTGTAGCCTCTTACGGAAATTTTTTTATTACACATAAAAATCCTGTGTTGCAGATAATGGATTTTTTAATACAGGGAAATACTACCTTAACCGCCGCATTGAACGCGCAATTTACCAATTGTATTTTTTGGGGAGAAAATGGGAATGTAGATAATGAAATTGTTGTAAATAGAAAGGGAAGCAATCCGTTTTCAGTAACTTTCAATCATGTATTGTACAAGGCGAAAACAGATCCTTCACCGGCAACTTTTATTTCACCAATAAAAAATAATCCTCCTCTATTTGACAGCATTAATACTTCAAGAAATATTTACGATTTTCATTTCGCAAAAAATGCTGCAGCACCAGCGGTAAATGCAGGAATAATGACTTCTTTCCCTTTTGATTTAGATGGCAAAGCCAGGGATGCAACTCCGGATATTGGATGTTATGAGAGATGAGGTTTAACCGCTAATGACTTCTGTCAATACAGATATTAATTTTTTTGATAAATTGAGTTTTTACCTTAAAAGATATTTATGCCTTCAAAAAAAATTCTTGCTTTAAGTAGTTCCCGCTCTGGCGATTCCGGTTATCTTGAAACAGCGTTGCCCATAATTCGCGAATTCTTAGGGGAAAATAAATTGAAAATCGCGTTTATTCCTTTTGCTTTCGTGGATAGTTATGAGGATTATTTTTCGCGCGTAAAGGAAGCGCTGAAAAGCCTTGGCCATCAAATAAATGTAGTGCTTCCTGAAATTGCGAAAAAAGTAATTGAAGAAAGTGATTGCCTAATGGTTGGCGGCGGCAATACTTTTAAATTATTGCACGATCTGTACCAATTAAATTTAATAGATGTAATTAGAAATAAAATAGATAATGGCACGCCGTACATTGGCTGGAGCGCAGGCGCTAATATTCTTGGCCCTACTATTTCAACTACCAATGACATGCCCGTGATTGAGCCAAAAAGCTTTAACGCTTTAGGTTTATTTCCATTCCAGATCAACCCTCATTATTTCAATCAAAAACAAGAAGGTTTTAATGGTGAAACCCGCGACCAAAGAATAGAAGAATTCTTGAAAATGAATCCCGGAATTCCTGTAATCGGTTTGCCGGAAGGAACATTCCTGATTTTAAAAAATGAAGTAGTGAGGTTTGAAGGAAAAATTGCAGCTGCTTTGTTTCAGTCGGAGAAAAAGGTGGATGGCAATTTTAAAAATGAAGTTCTGCCGGGCGCGGCTTTGTCATTCTTATTATAAAATTTGCAGTTAGTAAATAATGAAAATACCCACTTTGGATATACCCAAAATGGGAAATAAATTTATTTTGCTAAAGATTTCTTAACTCGTTCTCGTTTAATAAACTTTTTCATTCTTTTCGTTTTATTCCTCTATATTTGACCCATTCCAAAATAGCTGAATTACCATGGATATTTTCATGCATGCTGCCGTTATCTGGTTTTTGATCGGGTTTATTTTATTTCTACTCGAATTTGTATTACCCGGGCTTATACTGTTTTTTTTCGCAGTGGGCGCCTGGCTCGTTGCCATACTTCTTTTATTTATTGATTTTTCCATCAATTTTCAGTTGATTATTTTTGTTATCAGCTCTATTCTTACTATTTTCCTTTTAAGAGATTGGGTTAAAAGAATGCTTTATGGAAAACCCACTTCCAAAGAATTGTTGGAAGACGAATTCCTGGGCAAAATCGCACGGGCAGAAACAGCCATTATACCGGGAGAAAATGGTAAAGTTTATTTTAAAGGAACCACCTGGCAGGCAGCTTCACAGGACTTTATTGCGGCGGGCGAAAATGTAACTATTATTGGGAATGACAGTATTTTATTAATTGTAAAATCAACCAAAAACGTATGATACCTTCTACTATTATTCTTGTTGTATTAATTCTATTTCTTTTAATAGCCTTTCTTTCTACGTTTAAAGTAGTGCCACAGCGCTCCGTTTTTATTGTAGAAAGATTGGGGAAATTCAGCCGTTCGCTGGAAGCCGGTTTTCATATTCTAATTCCCTTCATTGATAAAGTAGCGTACAAACAAAACCTTAAAGAACAGGCGATTGATGTGGCTTCCCAAATATGCATTACCAAAGATAATATTGCTGTGGAAGTAGATGGTATTTTATATCTGCAGGTAATTGACCCTCAAAAGGCATCTTATGGAATTGATAATTACCGGTTTGCGGTAATTCAAATTTCACAGACAACCATGCGTAGCGTAATAGGGAAAATGGAACTGGATAAAACATTTGAAGAGCGTGAAACTGTGAATGGAACCATTGTAGATGCCGTTGATAAAGCAAGCGGACCATGGGGGATAAAAGTTTCGCGCTATGAAGTAAAAAATATTTCGCCGCCACAAAGCATCAGAGATTCAATGGAAAAACAAATGCGTGCAGAGCGTGAAAAGCGGGCGCTGATTGCAGAATCTGAAGGCGATAAGCAGGCAAAAATAAACAGGGCTGAAGGGGTAAAACAAGAAACGATTGCGTTTTCCGAAGGTGAAAAGCAACGCAGGATAAATGAGGCAAGCGGAAGAGCTTCGGAAATAGAACTCGTAGCAGTGGCCACTGCAAAAGGTATCAGGGAAATCGCTTTATCCATCAATGAAGAGGGTGGAATGAACGCCGTAAACCTTCGTATTGCTGAACAATACCTTTCAGAATTTGGAAAGCTTGCTAAAACGAATAATTCTATGATAGTACCGGCCGATCTTTCTGACATAGCCGGAATTATTTCGAGTATAACCTCTGTATTAAACAAAACAAAAGCTGATTTGCCTCCTGCTTCAAGATAAAAATATAATCCAGGTACAAATAATGTCTTATTCCTTTGGCAATGTTTTAAAAATCGGTTGGATAGCCGTCACTTTTTTATCTTTGCATAAATGAAAAAAGAGGAAAAGCCTAAACCGAATTTTTTTTGGAGCCTTTTAACTTTGCGGTGCCCAAGATGCAGGAGAGGAGATATGTTTAAAAATAAAAATCCTTACAAAAAATTGAACCTTTCCTACATTCTCGATATGTATGACCATTGTCCTGTTTGCCGTCAAAAATTTGATTTGGAGCCGGGCTTTTGGGTAGGAACCAGTTATGTGAGTTATGGCCTTCTCGTTGCTTTTTCCACTTCTACCTTTTTATTCTGGTGGGTGGTAGCAGGATTTTCAATAGAGGATTACCGGATATTTTATTGGGTTGTAGTCAATGCGCTGCTTATTATTTTTTTGCTACCCTGGATTATGCGCGTCAGCCGCTTCTTGTATCTTAGCTTTTTTGTGAATTACAATGCAAATTATGAAAATGAGGAACCCGTAAAATTTGGATGAATGGATTCAATAACTAATTTCTTTAAAGAAAGACAGCCAGGATCTGCCGGAGTTTTATTAATGTTATCCATAAACCAGGGTTTTCGAAACCTTCCCGGGTTTATAGATAAGTAAAGGCAATCAAAAGCTCAGTGGTACATTTACCCTTAATCCAAAGTTTCTTCCCATGTTGTAAATACCATTATGTCCGGTAAAATTACCAGGATAGGGCTCAAAATATTTTAACCTGTTAAGATTTGATTGATAAGCCACATCAAATAAATTATTTGCGAAGAATGAGATATTTAAAATAGGATTCCCTTTTTTATTTAGAATATCTGTACCCAATCCGGCATTGAATAATTGATAACCTGGCGTTGGAGTTTCGGTGTCGTTCTCCAGATAGGCCCTATCCTGCCTGGCATAAATTTCAAATTGAACTTTTACGAAAGCGTTAGCAAGATAATTACCTATTTTTTTTATGTTGGTTCTAAGTTCAGAAATAGTATGTAGTGGTGGAATAAAAGGCAGGTATTTGGCACTATCCGAAATTTTGCCCATTCCGCCTACACCTTTATTATTTCCATATACCACTGAAAGTGAATTTTCAAAATGAAGCCAATCCCATGGGTGAGGATGAATGTCCACACTTAATTCTCCACCATATAATTTTGCTTTGGCTGCTACGAATTGAAAAGTTTGATTACCTGGTACTATTACAGAATCCTGCCCTTCCGTATTTAAAAGTTTTTCATTGTAAATATAGTTTTGGATATCATTATTAAAAACATCAGCGTTGATGGTAACATGAGTTGAATTAAAAGTAACGCCAAAATCTTCCTGAAGGCTAAATTCAGGTTTGAAATTTAAATTGCCTATTTGAAAAATATTGGTACCAGGATGAACGCCATTTGCTGATATCTCGGATATGTTTGGTGCTCTGTAACCCCTTCCTATATTGGTTTTTAAGCTCCATTCATTATTTATTTTGTAGGATAGGCCAAAACTTCCGCTTGCGCCGGAAAAAGTGTGCTTATATGCGGAAAATGGGTGAGTCGCCCCAATGGTATCGGCACCATTAACTACGTGATCAAATCCGGTGGCGGGATTTACTGCAGTATATAATCCATCATTCCTGAAATTCCTTACATCGTATCTTATACCTCCTGCTATTTCCAAATCTCCTATTGATTTTTTGGCATAGATAAAGGGCCCAAAATCAAATTGGTGGTAAGAAGGAATGATGAATTCGGTTCCTTTATCAACATTATTATTTTGATACATACCGTTGATACCGGTAGTTACACTCATGCCTTTTGCCTCATGAAAATAATATTTTGCATCATAACTATAGGTATTTAATTGAAGGTCTAATCCGGGTATCTGCTCTTCAGGATGGCTGTATTCTCTTCTCCGGCTTGATTGAAAAGCGAGATTTAACGCCAATCGCCCTTCGCCTATTAAAAAGCTGTTTGTGGTGTAAGCCCTGTAATGCTGTACATGCTGGTGCAATGCAGAAATTTTGTAAGAACTTAATTCCGCATCGCTTACTATTGGCCTGAAGAAATCATCTTCAGTAATTTGTTTGGTAAACTTTCTTGAAGCGGAATCTCTGCTTCCATCGGGAATTTCCTGAAGGTCATCGTACATAGAAAGTCCCAGACGACTGTATCCCCATTTTTTATGGATGCCGCCGTTCAGTGAAAGATCTGTTTCTGCAAACCCTGTATTATAAACCCTTCCATCATATTTATCTTTATAATTAGTGGCCAATTTGTGTGAAAAAGTGCCGCCCCAAGTATAATCATTGGTGTGCCCGGCAATGTTTGCAGAGTTTTCTATGAGCCGGTTGTTGGTTTGATATTCATTTAAAATGTTGCCAATAATTTTCCCTCTTGCAGGAGGATTTGCAGGAATTAAATTGACAACGCCTGCTAAGGCATCTGAACCATAAATCAGGCTGGCAGGGCCTTTTACCACCTCCACTTTTTCAACCGTATTCTGATCTACTTCTATGCCGTGTTCATCTCCCCACTGCTGGCCTTCCTGGCGCACGCCATCGTATAAGGTAAGGATGCGGTTAAATCCAAGCCCGCGTATAAAGGGTTTTGATACATTCGGACCAGTAGTAACAGCGCTTATTCCCGGCACGCTTGCAATGGCATCAATAATGTTCGTATTTAAATTCTGTTGAAGGTATTGTTTGCTTATAGAAATAATCGGTATCGGATTTCTTTTGATGGAAGTAGCTTTAGATGTTCCGGTAACTACTATCTCATTTTCTTCGGTTACAGAGATCTCCATTTTAAAATTTTCACTCTTATTTTCATTAAAATAGATGTTTTGAAGGATCGTTTTATAGCCAACAAAGTTGATTTCTAAAAGATAAGTTCCCGAAGGAATGTCAGAAATGGAATAATTACCATTATCGTCCGCAACACTTCCTTTTTTGAGATCAGAAATATACACACTTGCTCCGGGAAGCGGCGCTCCTGTGGCTGAGGCGATATTTCCTGAAATGGAGAACCTGGCAGCCTTTTTTTGTGCGGCAATATTTGCTGATAAAAAGAAACATGGACATAAGAAAAAGAGAAGTTTAATTGTTTTCATTTTGAATTTGAATAGTGATATTATTCATGGAAATGAATAATGATCTTGTAATGTACAATTGCTGAACAGTAGATCTTTTCAGTCTTAGAAATGAATATAAATGATAAAATTATGCCACCGATGGCGGACCTCTCAATCCGGATGTAACCGGTTGTGTAAACGAAATGCGTTCGTTTAGGACGATATTAAAATTATGAAATTGAGGTTTTTTGCTTTTGGTAGCAGCAGGATTTTCAAAGGTATAAGGAGTGATAACCACATTGCTGTTACAGTGGCAATCTATACCTGACACATTTAACTGAGGCGTATGAGAATCCGGTATTTGTTTGTTTACGTAATCTGTATGATTTGCAAAAAGAGCATGAAGAAACCTGGTGGGCGTATTACTCAAAGCAAAAATAGCAAGGAGCATAACAGCGAGAAAATTTCTTATAAAGCGTTTGCAGTGCAAATCGAATAATTTGATTATTGCAAAAGTAGTGAAGTTCCTTAAAATGGATGCAATATGTAAATCTAAAAAAATCCCAAACTTACCCATTTCAAAAAAATGGAATAAATTTTGCCTTTAAAGTGATATATTGTACAATATTATTTATTATTTCACCTTCCGGTTTATTGCCGGGTTAAATTTATTATTATGCCAATTGTAAAAGTGATCGAAGTAATCGCATCATCTGAAAATAGTTTTGATGAAGCTATTAAAAATGCGGTTTCAGAAGTTTCAAAAACTATTAAAAATATTGATTCGGTTTATGTGAAGGATTTTAAAGTTCATGTAAAAGATGATAAAGTAGCTTCTTATGGAGTAATATGTAAAGTATCTTTTAGGGTGGGCGATAATAAGCCTTTATAAGATTCATGCTTTTTTTCAGAAAGGGAGTTCAATTACTCCCTTTTATTTTTTAACATACTTTTCCGTGAAGCTTTGCTTCAGATTCCATTTTGTTTATGGGTTGTTCGTAATTTGCAACCCTTTGGAAATTCTTTAATTTATTTAAAAATATAATGTTACAAACTGCCGAAGACATTCGCTTGCTGAATGAAAAAATTAATCATTCAGCAAATTTCATTGATAAAATACATGCTGAAATAGGAAAAGTGATCGTAGGTCAACATCACATGGTGGAGCGCTTACTTATTGGGCTTTTAAGCAATGGCCATATTTTATTGGAAGGCGTACCCGGCCTTGCTAAAACGCTTTCAATAAAATCACTTGCAGGCGCTATTAATGCACAATTCAGCCGTATTCAGTTTACTCCTGATCTGTTGCCTGCCGATGTAATTGGGACTATGATCTATAACCAACAAAAAAACGAATTTGTGGTGCGTAAAGGCCCTATTTTCGCCAACTTCATTTTAGCTGATGAAATAAACAGGGCACCGGCAAAAGTTCAAAGCGCTTTACTGGAGGCCATGCAGGAAAGGCAGGTTACCATCGGGAATAATTCATACAAATTAGAAGAACCTTTTTTGGTGTTGGCCACTCAAAATCCGATAGAGCAGGAGGGAACGTATCCTTTACCCGAAGCGCAGGTGGACAGGTTTATGCTGAAAGTAATTATTGATTATCCTTCAAAAATAGAGGAGCAGGCGATAATAAGGCAAAATGTGCTGGGACTACAACCCCAACGCATAAACGCCGTGGTATCTTCACAGGAAATACTGAATGCACGTCAATTAGTAAGAGAAGTATATATGGATGAAAAAGTAGAGCAATATATTATTGATATTGTGTTCGCCTCACGCTTTCCAGACCAATATAATTTGACGAAGCTAAAGCCATTGATTGCATTTGGCGGATCTCCAAGGGCCAGTATTAACCTTGCATTGGCTGCAAAAGCCTATGCTTACTTAAACAAAAGAGGTTATGTAATTCCTGAGGATGTAAGAAATATATGTAAAGATGTATTACGCCATCGAATTGGCCTTACTTATGAAGCCGAGGCAGAAAATGTGAATATAGAAATGATAGTAACAGAAATATTGAAAGTAGTGAATGTACCTTAAAAGAAAATAGGTACCATGTATCAGGAATCAGCTTTCAAACCAAACCAATAAACTAATAAACTAATTAACCACTAAAACAATTAAACCATCCTCACCACAGCCGATATAATTAAAAAAGTAAAAGAACTTGAGATCGTCAGTAAAAAGATCACAACGCATCTTTTTGCCGGTGAATACCATTCTGCGTTTAAGGGAAAAGGAATGCGTTTTCGAGAAGTACGCGAGTATTCTCATGGTGATGATGTAAGGTTTATTGATTGGAATGTGAGTGCCAGGTATGCGCATCCGTTTACAAAAGTTTTTGAAGAAGAAAGGGAGCTTACCGTGATTTTATTAATAGATCTAAGTGCCAGTTCGTTATTTGGAACTACGCATCAGCGTAAGAGAGATTTGATCACTGAAGTGGGCGCTGTAATTACTTTCAGCGCCATCAATAATAATGATAAAGTAGGTGTTATATTTTTTAGCGATAAAATAGAGAAGTACATTCCTCCTAAGAAAGGAAAGCATCATGCGCTTTACATAGTGAGGGAATTATTAACTGCACAACCGAAAGGAACCGGAACGAATATCAAAGGAGCTTTAAAGTTTTTTTCCCGAAATAACCGGCAAAGAAGTATTGCTTTTATTATGAGCGATTTTATTGATGAAAATTATGAACACAGGCTTCGGGTGATGGGAAGTCGCCACGATATTATTGGATTAAAGGTGTATGATAAAATGGATAGCCAATTACCGGATATCGGCATGGTAAAAGTGCAAGATCTTGAAACCAGAAAAGTTCAATGGTTGGATACATCTAATGCAATGGTACGGCACAATTATCATGAGAGTTTTATGGAACATAGTGCACAATGTAAAAACATTTTTAAGAAGGCAGGGGCCGATTTGCTTCACTTGCGTACCGATGAAGATTATGTAAAAATTTTACAACAGTTCTTTGCGAGAAGAATTAAAAAGTGAGGAAACAGCAATTGATCAAAACAGTCCGTCATAGAGTATCAATCATAATAATGTTGGCTTGCTGCGAAATTTTGTCTGCAGCAAATAGTTTTGCCCAATTACCTGTCATAAAAACTGCTGTTGATAAAAATAGTATCCTCATCGGCCAGCAACTTCATTTTCGTGTGGAGACTTCTATGCCTGATAATACCTATCGCCTCACCTGGTTTTCTGTTCCTGATAGTTTTGGAAATTTTGAAGTAATTACAAAAGACAAGATTGATTCCACTACATTTAATGGGAATCTGAATTTTACTCAAACGCTTACCCTCACTAATTTTGATTCCGGAAGAAGAGTGATTCCGCCACTGATGCTTAAATTGGAAACCCTGGAAGGGGATTCTACTTTTAGTATGTTTACAGATTCTGTACCTGTGAATGTATTATATTCTCCTCTCGACAGCATTCAGCCTTTTCACGATATAAAAGATATTATCGAAGTGAAAAAGGATTGGGCCTGGTGGCAATGGGCGCTTTTAGGCTTTGGTATTCTTTTAATAATGGTATTAATTGTTTTACTGATAAAATTTTTACGAAAGAAAAAAGTAAGCGATGATCTCTTTACATCGAAACTGTCACCTTATGATGAAGCGATAGAATCTTTGGCTGTTCTGGAAAAAGAAAAGCTGTTGCAAAAACATGCAGAAAAGGAATATCATACCCGGCTAACGGACATCTTTAAACGTTTTTTATCAAGAAAAACCAATTCATATCAATTACATCTTACTTCCGATGAGCTATTGGTGGAGCTAAGTGAATATGATGTTTCCAAATCGCAGTTGGCTGATTTTGCAAGTTGTCTCAGAATGGGAAATGCTGTAAAATTCGCACGTTATATTCCGCCGGGTTTTGAAAATGAAAAATGTTTTTCACAGGTGAAAGAAATGATAACGACTATAAACAATTTTACAAATAAAACGCCCGAAAATGATCTTTGATTATTTCTCCAATATTAGTTTTGGGCAGCCGCTTTTTTTAATACTTTTTGCTATTATTCCCTTTCTAATACTTTGGCAATTCAGCGTTGGAAGAAAACAGGAAGCGGCGGTAAGCCTTTCCACTACTAAAGGATTGTCTACTTCACGCTCATTAAAAAATGTATTTCAGCATTTTCCTTTCGTGTTCAGGCTACTGGCATTGAGTTGCATTATAATTGCACTTGCAAGGCCGCAAACAAAATTTGATGAACAACAAACAGAAGGTGAAGGGATCGATATTATTTTGTGTATTGATGTAAGCGGAAGTATGACGGCTCAGGATTTTTCACCTAATAGAATGGAAGCCGCCAAAAATGTAGCAATGGATTTCGTTGATCATCGTCCTTCAGATAGAATTGGCATTGTAATTTTTGCCGGTGAAAGTTTTACCCAATGCCCTCTTACAACTGACCATTATGTTTTAAAATCTCAGATTCAGCAAATAAGAAATGGACTTCTTGAAGATGGAACTGCTATTGGCTCAGGATTGGCAACCAGTGTGGACAGGCTACGTAACAGTAAATCAAAAAGTAAAGTCATTATTTTGCTCACAGACGGAGTAAATAATGGGGGACTGATTGACCCTTCAACTGCAAAGGAAATAGCGAAAGCGTTTAAAATAAAAGTCTATACAATAGGCGTGGGCACCGATGGATATGCGCCTACCCCAATAAGTACTCCGATGGGTATTGTGATGTCAAATGAAAAAGTAGCTATTGATGAAAAATTATTAAAAAATATAGCCGATGAAACAGGCGGAAAATATTTCAGGGCAACTGATAACCGTAGTCTTAACCATATCTATAATGAAATTGACCAATTAGAAAAATCAAAAGTAGAAGTAACTTCCTTTCATCATTTCACGGAGAAATTTTATCCTTTTATTTTTATTGCAATGGGATTGCTTTTGATAGAATTAATTTTGAGATATACTTTATTTAAAAAATTCCCTTAATTAGCTATTTACTTAATTAGCTAATTAAATACAAATGAAAGCATTAGTTTATAAATCAACAGGAAGCTGGTATCAAATTAAAAATGAAAAGGGGGAGTTTTTTAATGCGCGCATAAAAGGTAAATTTAAAATAGATGATATTACTTCTACGAATCCGATAGCCGTTGGCGATGTAATTGATGCGGATATAGAGGACGTTGCAGAAGAATCGGTTATCATTCATAATATTTATCCACGGAAGAATTATATTACAAGGCAATCGCCACACAACAAACATTTACATCACATAGTAGCCGCTAATCTTGACCAAAGCATTTTATTCGCTACATTAAAAGATCCCAAAACATCCACAGGTTTTCTAGACAGGTTTCTTGTTGCTTCTGAGGCGTACCATGTACCGGCAATAATTGTGTATAATAAAAGTGATCTTTTTAAAGAAAAAGAAAAAATTAAGTTTGAAGAAATTAAGTCAGTTTATGAAAATATCGGTTACCACGTATTGCTGATGAGCCTCACAGACAATTCGGGCGTTAAAGAAGTTCATGATATTTTGAGAGACAAAACAACTCTGGTCAGTGGCCATTCCGGCGTCGGTAAATCTTCTTTTATCAATTCCATTTTTCCCGAATTATTATTGAAAACGCAGGATGTAAGCGGGTGGAGCGGCAAGGGACTTCACACTACCACATTTGCGGAGATGTATGATCTGCCTTTTGGAGGAAAAATAATAGATACACCTGGAATGCGGGAGTTTGCATTGATGGATATTGAGCCGCACGAATTATCACACTATTTTACTGAAATGAAACACAGGATCAACGGATGCAAATTCAACAATTGCATGCATATTGAAGAACCTGGGTGCGCGATAAAGACTGCCGTGGAAGAAGGAGAAATTTCTGCAGCACGTTATATAAGTTATTTGAATATTTTGGGAAGCATTGATAATAAGAAGTGGTGATAAGTACTGGTGTAAAGATGTAGTGATTTGGTGATGTAGTGATTTGGTGATTACAGATCACAGTCTCACAAGTCACAACATCAACCTTTGCTCAGTATGCTTTCTTTACCAGCATATTCGCTAATTCCACTACCGCTTTATTTACTTTTGAAGTGCCGCGGATATATTGGGGAAGTATAGAAACTCCGTTAAAAATATTATAATGAAGTGTGAGGAAATATTTTTTATATTTAAAATCCCAATCCAGTGTATCCGCATCGTCCACCTGGTTTATAAATTTCACTTTAAGCTCATCGCTAAGCGTTCCTGCGATCGCGTAAAATTTTGAAATGCCGCAATTGTCGTCAATTACAGCTTCAGTGCCGCCGAAATCCGTTTTTAAATGATAACACATAAAGAAGTGGTTTTGGTTGAGAAGAGAGCTTGAGTTTATAAATTAGAATTTAAATTTTCCTGCCTTTTTTGCAGCTTTAATAGCTTTGGCATCACCAGATAAAATTCTTTCTGCACCGATGTTTTTCCCATTTGTAGGGCATCCATATTTTTCCTGTTTGTGAAAAATAAAGCATCCGGAAAGCATCCAGCAAAGCGATGTGGCTATCAATATTTTTTTCATTTAAAGCTACTTATTACGATGATCACATTTATCTTCCATTTACCCTCAACTCTCTTGCATGTTCCAGCGGTAAGCCACCTAAAATATTCTTTAAAACCCTAAACTTCTTATTCCTCAATTCTTATACCAGCTGGCATACATCACATAATTATTAGCAATCCGTTCTATTTCACCCTTTATCAATTCTTCTGAAATGTCCTTTATTTTTTTTGCCGGCACTCCGGCATATATACTTCCATTTTCTACTATGGTATTTGCCAAAACCACCGCGCCAGCCGCAATGATGCTGTTACTTCCTATTTTGGCATTGTCCATTACGATAGCGCCCATTCCCACCAGTACATTCTCTTCTATAACGCATCCATGTATGATTGCATTGTGTCCGATGCTTACATTATTTCCAATGAGAGTAGAAGTTTTTAAAAAAGTGCAATGGATTACGGCTCCATCCTGCACATTTACTTTATTTCCCAGACGGATAAAGTTGACATCTCCGCGAATGACGGCATTGAACCAGATACTACATTCGTTACCCATAATAATATCTCCGGCTAACGTAGCATTAGGGGCAATATAACAGTGATGCCCCAACGAAGGCATTTTCCCATTTACTTCAATAATAAATGACATGTTTATGTTTTTTTAAGGTATGCGGAAAGTTGAGTAATACAGAAAATGAAATGTGGATTTGTGAAACGAAAGGTTTTTCAATAATTTTAAATAGAAACTTTTCTTTCGTTAAATAAACTCTAACGCCTTAGCCACGATTCAGGGTTTACATTATCACTTTCTTTCATTAAAATAAAGTCCACGCGGCCGCCGTCGCCTTCATCGTTTACACCCGCTCTTCCTATAGCCTGCCCGGTTTTTACCTGTGTTCCACGCTGTACATTCACAGATTCCAGATTACTGTAAACCGTAAAATATTTTCCGTGTTTTATAAATACAGCTTGTTTGTCTTCAATATAACTCACCAGTGTAACCTCACCGTCAAAAACGGCTTTTACCGTTTCGCCCACCTTTGCGCCAATGGTTACTCCAGGGTTATTATAATCAATATTACCTGGTAGCTGGTTGGCTCCATAATGGCTTATCACAAAGCCATTAACCGGCCAGGGAAGAGATCCCTTGTTCTTTTCAAAACTTGCATTTAATGCCCTATCTGCTTCGGTACTTACTAATACACTGCTTGTAGCAGTTTTAGCCGGCACATTGGGTTTTACTGTTTTTGCAATGGTTGTTTTTTCTGTAGGATTCGATTTTTCCGCAGCTTTTTCTCTTTTTAATTCTTCCAGGCGGGCTTTTTCTTTTTTTGCAGCTTCCGCCCTGGCTATTTCTATTTCTCTTTTTATCATAGCAGAAATCGCGTTTCTTAGTTTAGCATCCTGCTTTCGTTTTGCGTTTACCTGTGCCGTTAATTCTTTTTGTTTCCCTTTTAATTGGGTTACTATTTCGGATTTCTCCTGCTGCTGTTTTTCCAGTTTTGTCAATTCTTTTCCCTGCTCATCCAGCACCACATTCTTTCTTTTTTTATTTCCGGATAATATGGCAATTTTATCTTCAAGCATCGCTTGTGTTTTCAAAATATTTTCAGACTGCATCTCTCGGTAGTTACGGTACGATTTCAGGTAGGCAATCCGCTTGATAGCATCATTAAAATTATTAGCTGAGAAAATAAAATTCAAAAAATCATAATTGCTGCGGTTTTTGTATGCATATACCATGCTTTTTGAGTATTCCTGCTTTAGCGTATCTAAAATGCGCTTCATTTTATTTACTTCAAGTTGCGAAGAGTAAATATCATTGTTCAGATTTCGTATTTCACCGTTAATGTTTTCGATCACATTTCCCTGCAGATCCATTTTTTTATTAATGAGTGAGAGCTGTCCTATATTAACTTTTGCGGTCTTCTTTGTTTCGTTTAGGATTCTTTCTGTCTGTTCAATTTCATTTCTTAATTGCTCCCTCTGTTTTTGAAGTGTCGCCTTATCTGCAGGTTGTTGAGCAAATGAGATCTGAGCAAATAATAAAAAGATAAAAGCCGTTATAATTTTAGATGGCATTGCACATTATTTTTTAGTAAGAATGATGAGTAGGTATCTATGCAAGCTGCAATTTTTTAAAGTAACCATTATTTTGTTTTAAAATTTCGTGGAATGTTGAAAGGGAATGATAATTCCTTGTTAAACTCATATTGTTTGAAGTTGAGCCTGATATCTACCTTGGTTTTTTCTGCAACAGTTATTTCGCGATATGTTGCAAAAGTTACCTGATTATTTTTTTCATAATTGTCATAAAAAAGATCAGCGGTCCGGTTTTTTTCGATGCTGATATCATCTAGTTTGCTTTTTTCTAATAGTTTATTATCAGCGGAGATAGTAAGCAGGTTTTTAAAAAGTTTTCCTATGGTTCCTATTAAAATATTATTTTCAGTTAGCCGGTAGGAAACAATACTATCACCAATGTATAATGGATTTCCAACCAAAAGATCTTGTAAGGTTGAAAAGGTTAAAGGGATATGAGCAACCGTTTCAATATAGCTGAAAGGATGTCTTTCCACTATTTTATCAAGTTTGTTTAAAATAATAATAGTATCAGGCGTTATAAAAATACGGAAGGCTTCAAAGTTGAGAAAAGTGGCACTAACTGAAACCCAAAGCAAGCTATCTTTCTTCAACCTTACAAATGCATTTACATCAGGTTGCTTTCCGTTTCTATCTTCATATTGCACTTTTACCTTTGCAGAGAATGTGGTATAATTAATTTTATTATTCGCCAAAGAATTTAAGTCCTGTGAAGCAAGGCTTAATGAATCGGAAGCGGGTAATTTTTGTATTATCACAACCGGAGTGTCTTTCTTATTTATCGCTGTTTGCAATTTTTTAGTGGACCGGCAACCATTGATTGTATAAATAAAAACAAATCCTATTAAGAGGTTAAAACAAATCTTCATTCAATTTTTTTATCAAATAAATTAATTATGCCCTGTATGTCCAAAACCTCCGTCGCCTCTTAAAGAATTTTCTAATTGTTCTACGGGTTGTAATAAAGCATTTTCTATTTTACAGATTACCATTTGAGCAATGCGATCGCCATGATTAATGGTTTGTTTTTCTGTTGATAAGTTGATAAGGATTACTTTTATCTCACCCCGGTAATCACTGTCGACGGTTCCCGGTGAATTTAAACAAGTAATTCCCTGTTTCAATGCCAGTCCGCTTCTTGGCCTCACCTGAGCTTCGTAGCCAAAAGGTATTTCAATAAATAATCCTGTCGGGATCATTTTTCTTTCTAAAGACTGCAAAGTAACGGGCTCAGGCAAATTAGCTCTAAGATCGAGGCCTGAAGAACCCGGAGTAGCATATTCAGGCTTTTTATTTTCGGAAGTATTTATGATCTTTATTATCACATCATGCATAGAAACAAAGATAGTGATGCGTGCTGTTGAATTGTAAAATGGATGAATTTTTGAATTGTTAAAAGTTTTTCAATTTTAAGTCTCAAAGTTTATTAGTAAAACAGTCGCATAAGCTGCAATGCCTTCTTCTCTTCCTACAAAACCCATTTTTTCTGAAGTAGTTGCTTTTATTGAAATTGCGCTTTCTTCAATAGAAAGGACTTCTGAAATTACCTTTCGCATAAGATGTGTATGGGGTTTTATTTTCGGATATTCCAGACAAACAGTTGAGTCAATATTCCCAATTTCATATCCGGCATTTTTAATCAACTCATTTGATTTTTTTAATAAAATTTTACTGTCGATATTTTTATATAAATTATCAGTATCCGGGAAATGAGTTCCTATATCTCCAAGGCATGCGGC